>Ga0180009_10000029_pt1 | contig 268102 bp, 267 predicted proteins | sample OS_PC_MetaG_FD_123537 | JGI IMG/M metagenome (GOLD analysis project Ga0180009, IMG submission 123537) | Groundwater microbial communities from the Aspo Hard Rock Laboratory (HRL) deep subsurface site, Sweden - OS_PC_MetaG | ecosystem: Environmental > Aquatic > Deep subsurface > Groundwater...
AGCTTTTCTTGGTGAAGAAAAGGTCGTTTGGTTGGTTCTTTTGGTCGAGCTTTTCTTGGTGAAGAAAAGGTCGTTTGGTTGGTTCTTTTGGTCGAGCTTTTCTTGGTGAAGAAAAGGTCGTTTTCGTCTGACGACGAACAAAAGAACCTTTTAATAATTTGCGCGGTTGTTTTATTATCCAGCAGAGGGGGTGAATGAGTATGCAGCTTACGTTCAAGGATGCCAAGTTTTTCAAGCAGTGCATTGACGCCATCGTTCACATCGTGGACGAAGGAAGCTTCGAGGTCAGTAGTGAAGGCATGCGGTTGCGTTCGCTGGACCCGTCTCAAATTGCGCTCGTGGATTTTCATCTGCCTAAGGCGCACGCATTCTCGGAATTCGAGGTGGACGGCGCGCGAACGCTGTCATTGAATCTCGTGGATCTTTCCAAGGTACTTGCGCGTTCTCGCGGGAAAGAAAAGTTGACGCTTCGCTTGAATGATGAGGAGCGCAACAAGGTGCAATTGGATTTCGTATCGGATGCGAAGCGTTCGTTCAAGCTGCCGTTGCTGGATTTACGGGATACGGCGATGCCGCGTCAACCGAAAGTGCCGTTTGCGGCTTCGGTGACATTGCGGGCCGGCCAATTCAAGGATATGCTGAAAGATGCCGCATTGGTTTCTTCCCACTTGCAGTTGGAGACGACTGAACATGCGTTTATTGTGGAAGCGCATGGAGATGCGGGGGACTTGAAGATCGAGATGATGAGCAAGCAAACGAAGGAGTTGGAAGTGAAGACGGACGGCGAGCAAAAAGCCATGTATCCCTCCGAGTATTTAGATAAAATGTGTCGGGCGGCCGTGGATCTCGAACCGTTGGTTCTTGAATTCAAATCCAATCATCCCGTGAAAATGAGTTACCAGATCGGGGACGCGCAGTTCACGTTCTTTTTGGCGCCCCGCGTGGAAAGCGCTTAATGAGCGGGCGAGTGCTTATGGTCTCGTTTTCGGTAGCATCTGATGTCCGCCAGCGATTTCCAGAGGCGCATGTGGCGTTCGTTCAAGGTCAATGCCGCCTGAATGCCTTCTCTCACGAAACCGCCTATTCCGAGTATGCGTTTCGGGCGGAATCGAACGCGCGCGAGATACCGATCCTGGCGGAACATCCTCATATTGCTTCGTGGAGGAAAATGTTCCGTGGCTTCGGGGAGGATCCAACGAAACGAAAACCATCGGCGGAAGCGCTGGCTAAACGCGTCCGACGAGGCGAATCACTGCCTCGAATTAATGCGGTCGTGGATTGCTACAACGCGGTTTCTTTAAACCATTTGATTCCCGTCGGGGGTCAGGACGCGTCGAGACTTTCGGGGAATGTCCGGCTTCGTTTTGCGAAAGAGGGCGAACCCTTTACGGCGTTAGGCGGAGAGCACCAAACCGTTCATGGAGGCGAAGTCGTCTATGCTGATGATAAAACCGTTTTGTGCCGTAAGTGGAATTATCGAGATTGTGAACCCGCAAAAATTTCTAACCGTACGAATTCTTTCGTATTATTTGTGGATGGGGGGGAAGGTATTTCGCGAGATCGCGTGGAAGCCGCTGCGACCGATTTATGCGATCTGATTAATACATCGGTTTCCGAAGGGTGCGCTACCTATTCACTAATCCCTTTTTCCGGCGCGTAACCTCTTCAATAGCCCGTGGCGGTTTTGCTAACCAAGTCTTTTTTGCTCATAACGTCCAAAACTTGCTCATAATTTCGGAAGTTTGCTCAAAAAGTGGCGGAATTTAACGGGCTCCAACCATCAACATAATTGCGCGGACATTCGAACTTTTCGCTTTTTTCCAAAGCCCGCAAACAAGGGTTATAAACAGACGCCAACTCAAACTGTTCATGCCCAAAGTCAGGAAGAATGAAGTCCGGATTGCCTACGAGCATTTGAACCCTACCATCCAAAGATACATAAAACGCGAAGGGATGCCCGTTCTGGCTGAAAAAATTCAGGAGATGTTTGCCCCGGAGTTAGACCTGCTTTCGATTGATTCCTACCTTAAAGAAAGACATACGATTCGGGCACAAAGAGCTGCACAAAGAGCTGCAGAAATTGCTGCCGCGGGGAATGTTTCACTTATTCCCATCTTTCCAAAAATGCCTCTAGTATTTCCGACGATAGGGGTATTGGGAGGTATTGGTTCTCGTGAAGTCGACGGCGTCTTTCTGCGAGTGTTGCATAAACAATTGGTTCGTGTAATGGAACGGGGCGGTGTGCTCAACACCGCCTATGAAGGCAATTACCAAGAAGGTTGGATGAACCCGGCAACTATCGCCAAGACACACCCCATTTTTCATGTCGCACCAAACGGCGACATCATATTCCATAAGGAAACGCGTAGCGAATATCTCAAATGGCAAACTCAACGTAAGCTCAAGACTTCAGTAGCGTGGTGGTGGCGTGAATATCTTCGCCCGCCTACGGTTCCTCAAACAGTAAAAGAATGGGCAAAACAACGAGCAGCGGTTTTAGCTGAAAAATTGAAGGGTTTGAAACCAGTGCCGGTTCCGTCCCGTTCACCAGTTCCAGTTTCATTCAGACGCACAAAATCTTGAGAAATGGCGCATTTCCGTCCGTAATCCAAGGTATCATTCGCCGATTTATCCTCCAAAAAATGCGCTTGGAATGATGACGATGAATAATACCCTTTTTCACGACGCCCGGAATGACTAGCTTCTTGAGGTGAGCGTCGGCGGTATTCCAACTCACATTTATCCGTTTTGAAAGTTGATTGGCGGATACGCATTTATTGCTCGCCATCAAACCAGCCAATACTTTCCTATCGTAATTTGTTATTATTTTTCTTGGGCGCATTTAAACCACCTTCAGGGTAAGCTTCCCATCTTGAAGGACAAATGTCATACGATTCTCCGTGGTAAGCCCCAACTTATTACTAATAGCCTTCGGTATTCGAACCAAGAATTGACCTTTATTGAAGCCGATTTTTACCTCTTCGGTAATTGTGGACTCGCCAATTCCTTCAACCTGAAGAATCCGTGTCGAATAACCTCGCTCATGATTGCTCATTTTGTGCGTAGCTTGCTCGCAATCTATAGCTCGAAACCTCGACTTTGTTAGCAAAGCCGCCCGTGGCGTCACCTTTAAATACCTGGAAAAAGTAGTCTCTGTATTCCGTTCAATATTGGAGGTGTTGGTATGGCAGCAGATATTGTCACTCGATCATTTTTGGCGTTGGAAACCGCCTTTGAGAACAGCGTTCAGACGATCATGTCGAACGTGTTGGAACTCATTCCGAACGTGATTGCAGCGATCATCATTTTTGTGATCGGCTACATTATTGCGCGCATCATCGCGCATATCGTAGAGCGTTTCTTGGATTTCGTGCGTTTTGAAAAGTTTCTTGCAGAGCATGGGGCTGGAGATGCTTTAGGTAAGATCAAAGTCAGTGCCGTGTTAACGAAGATTGCTAAATACTACATTTTGCTGATCTTCCTGCAAGCCGGCGTGTCCCTCCTGTATTTGGGCACGATTTCCACATTCTTGAATTTCGTGCTGATATACGCGCCCGTGTTCGTGGGAGCCGTGTTGTTGCTCGTTATTGCAGCCGTATTGGGGGAAGTCGTGAAAGAGAAGGTGTTGGACACGGCCCCGAAATCCAATTTCGTGCGCTTCGTGGGAACGGGTAGCAAGGCACTCGTCGTGTTCTTCGGTCTCGTGATGGCGTTGGCCACGCTCGGCTTCAACACCGATATCATCACCGCCTCGTTTGTCACGCTGTTGCAAGGCATCGTGTACGGAGTGGCGTTGGCCGTCGGCATCTCGTTTGGTCTCGGAGGGCAGGATGACGCTAAGAGCATGATCAAGGAAGGACGGAAGAAGCTCAGCCTCTGAGTTTTTTCCTTCTTTTTCCGTTTTTTTTAAAAGCACGAGCCATTGCGCGTTATCGGAAAAAGTTCCATTCGTGGCTCGCATATTTTTTACGCGCGAGAAGTTGCGCGGCCTCGCGTTCTTCTTCAGTGAGTTCGCTGGTTTGCAGAGATCCCCCGAGCACTTCGGAAAAGCCTTGTTCGAGGGCGGGTGCCACCTCTTCCCAGTTTTTTTCGAGTCCGGCCACTCGTTCCTTAACGCTTTGCACCATTTTATCGCGGATTTTTTCGGACGGTACTCGGAGTAAGGAAAACATTTTTTCCACGTCGACTTTCAGGAGAATGGTGCCGTGTTGAAGCAACGCGCCTTGCTTTCGGGTCTGCGCGTTACCGGATACTTTTTTCCCGTTTACGAGGATGTCGTTAATGGGTGCGTATTGGGCTTCGATGCCTAAGCGCTGAAGGCCTTTGATGATGCCCCCGCAAATCAAGTGGTACGATTCGAGGATGTCCTTCGGGTACTCTCGCGTAATGTAGGAGTAGGTCAGTTCCGTATCGTGGAAAACGGCGCCGCCTCCCGTAATGCGTCGAACCACGTCCACGCCGGCTTTTTCGCATGCCTGGAGATCCACTTCCTCCTCCAATCCTTGAAAGTATCCGATGCTTACTGCCGGCGGACTCCACGAGTAAAATCGGAGGACGGGTTCGTGGACCGTCACGCGGCGCATCATGACTTCGTCCAAGCCCATGTTGAATGCGGCGGAATTCGCTCCCGTTTTAAGATAACGGATGTTCATGCCCTTTCCCCTTTTCCCGCGGCTTTCAGGATGGCTACGGTTAGACTTTTCTCGTCGAATCCGAATACTTGAACGGTTTCAAGGAATGATCGGATGCGGGCTTCCAATGCTTCCGCGTCGAGTGCGGTTCCGTTCAATGACGCTTCAAGGTTTTCCAGTTGATCTTCCGGATGCATGAAGAAATCCCCGCGAATCATTATCTTTCGAATCGAATTGTTTTCGTATTCAAGGCGTATCTTGACGAGTTTCTGTGCTTTGTGTATGCTGGAACCCGTCTGAATTCCTGAGGGAAGTGGAGGGGTTGTAGGAGGGGTCCATCGCACGTTCGGTTTTCGAGCGGCCAGCACGCCATCCAGTCTTCCGACGGGGGTATGAACGGGAGCACGTTTCAGCACGTCGGGATTTTCACGCGCTTCGCGGGCAATCTCGTTCATGGCATGAATGAAATGATCGAGGCTTTCCTTGCTCTCGCTTTCCGTGGGTTCGATCATCAACGCTTCGTTGACGATGAGTGGGAAGTAGATGGTGGGGGCATGAACGCCGTGATCCAGAAGTCGCTTGGCAATATCCATGGTATGAACGCCGTGTTTTTGTTGATGCGTGGATGATAATACGAATTCATGCGCACAAACTTGATCGAATGGTAAATGAAATTCCTTCTTGAGGGCGTGCATCAAGTAGTTCGCGTTCAATACCGCGTTTTCAGATAGCTTTTTCAATGTGGGGCCGTGGGCGCGAATGTAGGTGTATGCGCGAACGAGTACGCCGAAGTTTCCGTTGAACGTACTCACTTTGCCTATGCTTTTCGGCCGATCGTAATCCAACGCATATCGCTCTCCGTTTCGGCGCAAGGTGGGAATGGGGAGAAACGGTTCCAGGGCTTTCGTGACGCCAACGGGTCCGGCTCCCGGACCGCCGCCTCCGTGCGGCGTGGAAAACGTTTTGTGAAGGTTCAGGTGAATGATGTCGACTCCTTGGTCGCCCGGGCGTAAGACTCCCATCATGGCATTGAGGTTGGCGCCATCGCAATACAATAACGCGCCTTTCGCGTGAACCATTCGCGCGATTTCCTCCATGTTTTCCTCGAAGAGTCCGAGCGTGGACGGGTTCGTGATCATTAACAAGGCCGTTTGTTCGTCGACAGTCTCTCGCAGCTTTTCGATATCCAATCCTCCTTTCGCGTTCGAGGGAATATTGACGACTTCGAATCCGCAAATGGATGCACTGGCCGGGTTCGTGCCGTGAGCGCTATCTGGTATCAGGATCTTGTGGCGTTTTTCGTCCCGGTGAACGAAATATGCTTTTGCGATCATGACGCCGGTAAGTTCTCCGTGAGCGCCCGCGCACGGTTGAAGGGTGTAGGCGGCCATGCCCGTGATTTCCTTCAAGTATTCCTCGAGCTCGTACATGAGTTGAAGAGCGCCTTGAACGTGCGTTTCCTCGGAGAGGGGGTGCACGCCCGCAAATCCCGGCAGCCGCGCCACTTCTTCATTGATTTTGGGATTGTATTTCATGGTGCACGAGCCCAGCGGGTACATGCCGGAATCCACTCCGAAGTTCCATGTCGACAATTTAACGTAATGCCGGACCACTTGCACTTCGTTGGTTTCGGGAAACGGCAAATCGTTGCGCGTGAATGGTTCGGGAAGCGTTTCGTTGCATGGCGGCACGTATTCCGAGGGCGTTCCTTTTTTTTCGAAGATGAGTTCCATGGAGTATCACGGAATGGGGTGTGGGCTGGCGGTGGCATTGGCCGGCAATGTCTTTAATTCCCGAACCTGTTCAACAAATTCTCGCATGTGCGTTTCCGTGATGCATTCGGTGCAGCACACGAGCATTTCGTTGTTGGGAAGCGCGAGCCCTCCCAGTATTCCGATGCGAGCCAGCCGCGCGTTCAATTCGTTGACATCCACGGGACTTTTCACGCGAAACTCGTTGTAGAACGCGGCGGATCCGATGCGATGGAATCCTTCGCGTTGCAGTTGTTCGAGGAATCGATGCGCATTCGTGTACGAGTGTTTGGCAACGTTCTGCAACCCGTTTTTTCCGAGCAAGCTCAAGTAAATGGTGGCGCCCAGGGCCATGAGGGCTTGGTTCGTGCACAGATTGCTGGTCGCTTTTTCTCGGCGGATGTGTTGTTCGCGGGCCTGCAGGGTCAAAATAAACCCGGTTTGTCCGCGGTCGTCTTTCGTCATTCCGGAGAGGCGTCCGGGCATGCGTCGGATGTATTCTTTTCGTACGGCGAGAAAGCCAGCGTACGGTCCGCCTCCGCCGATGGGAATGCCGAAGGCTTGTGCGTCCCCCACGACGATATCCGCGCCTAATGAGGCTGGGGGTTCCAATAGCGCCATGGATGAAGCATCTCCGATGCATACGACGAATAGTGCTCCGTTCGCATGCGCTTTTTCTGCCAGCGCTTTCACGTCCTCTACTTCCCCGAAAAAGTTCGGGTATTGAATCATGACGCACGCCGTTTGATCGCTGATGTCGCTTTCGTTTGTCTTAATGGTCATATCGTGCGCTTGGCAATACGTTCGCACGGCTGCCACGTAATGCGGGTGTACGGTATTGGAACAAACCACTTCCCGGCGCTCGTTTTGGGCGTAGGCCATGAGAGCGGTTTCGGCGAGGGCGCTTGCGGCATCGTACATGCTGGCGTTTGCAGCGTCCATGCCCGTGAGCATACAGATATACGTCTGGAATTCATAGATGGCGGTTAACGTGCCTTGTGAAACCTCGGCTTGATACGGAGTATACGCGGTATAGAATTCGGATCTTAGAAGTATCTGGTTGATCGCGGATGGAATGTAGTGGTGGTACGCGCCAGCCCCCCGAAAGATCGCGCGAAAGGACGTGTTCTTGAGGCTCAATTGTTCCAACGTTTGCTTAATCTCCCATTCGCTTAGAGGTTTCGGGAGTTGAAGCGGGCGGTTGAGTTGAGGTTTAACGTTCTCGAACAGTTGTTCGATGCGTTCGGCTCCAATGGCTTTCAGTAACTCCTCTTGTTCTTGTTTGCGGTTGGGCACGTAATCCATTTCTCTACTCCTCAATGAGCGGGTTGCTTTGCACAGAATTCGTTGTAAGCGGTTTCATCCATTAATGAATCCATTTCCTTGGAATCCGCGATTTTGATTTTGACCATCCATCCTTTTTCGTAAGGGCTTTCGTTGACCCACTGCGCGTGGTTCACCAATTCGTTGTTGACTTCCGCGATGTTACCGCTCAAGGGCGCGTAAACGTCCGAGGAGGCTTTCATGGAATCGACGATGGCCATGCTTTCTCCTTGCTTGAACGTCTTCCCTACTTTCGGCAACTCGACGGATACCACGTCCCCCAACGCTTTTTGCGCGAAGTCCGAGATGCCGACGGTTACCATTCCATCCACCACGTTCACCCACTCGTGCTCCTTGGTAAACTTCATGCGATCTCCTTTTTCTTTCGTTTATAGAACCGGTAACCGCATTTCTTGGCTTCAACGTCTTTTTCCTTGCGGATTCGGATTTGGAATGTTTCGGGGTGGTCAACGGGAACGTACGCTAAGCCGATGCTTTTCTCGAGTAACGGCGAATACCCTCCGCTCGTCACCACGCCGGCTTCATTCCCGTTAATTACTACGGGATTTCCGTGTCGGGCCACGGCTTTTTCCAGGAGTTCGAATCCCACGAGTTTTTTGTTCGGCGGATTCTGTTGCAATGCCTTCTTTCCAATAAACTCGGTATTCAAGTCAACGGTCCATTTCAATGGCGCTTCAAATGGCGTGCTGTTTTCGTCGATGTCGTTTCCGTACAACATGAGTCCGGCTTCCAAACGCAGCGAATCCCGTGCGCCCAGTCCCGTGGGCTGCAAGCCCTCGGAACTTCCGGCGTTCACGATCGCATTCCAAACCGTTTTCGCGTGCTCCGGAGGAAAATACAATTCGAATCCGTCTTCTCCCGTATACCCGGTACGCGATGCGAGTACGCGGACTCCAGACAATTCAATCATCTGGAACCAGAATGTTTTAATGGATTCCAAGTTCGCGGAAGTGAGTGTTTGCAGAATGGCTAGCGCGCGAGGTCCCTGCACGGCCAGTTGAGCGGTCTCGTTGGAAATATTCTTCAACTCCGCGTTCACGGAATTGTTTTTTTGCATCCACGAAAAATCCTTTTCGACATTCGAAGCGTTGATCACGAGCATGTAGTGTTCGCTATCGTGCTTGTAGACGAGCAAATCATCGACGATGCCTGCGTTCTCGTAGCACATGGGGGAATAGAGGCACTGGTTCTGCACGATCTTGTGCACATTGTTGGTAATGAGGTTTTGAACGAATGCGGTCGCTTGCGGTCCTTTGACATCGACTTCTCCCATGTGCGAAACATCGAAGAGCCCGGCCGAACGTCTTACGGCGAGGTGTTCGGCCTTGATGCCTTCGTATTGTACGGGCATTTCCCATCCGGCAAACGGCACCATGCGACCGCGATGCTGCACATGCATTTCGTAGAATGGCGTACGTTGAATAGCTGAATCTTCCACAAACAAGCCCCTCTGTTTTGCTTTCGCCTCTCATTTTTATAAAGGGTTCGATGTATACGGCGTTCGCTACGTCTAATGACGACAAAAAGTGCGTTTCGACTGGAAGAATATTCGGTTATTACATGGGCAGAGGGGTTCTGCCGACTTCTTTCTTTGAAGAACCATCTCGACTAGAGAGAACGAAAATACGTAGAAAGTGCAGCGGTATTCAGACGACCTTTTCAAAAAGGGCGATCAAAAGTCGCAGTAAATGGTTGACAATAGCGTGCGAAAAAAGGAGAAATAGTAAGTGCAGCGGTATTCGGATCTCCCGTTCACCAGAACAGTACTGTCCGAATCGTACGAGGGCTTAACTTCCAGATTCGAAATGGGACTGGGTGTATCCCCCCGCCTATGACCGCTGACCCTTTAATCGTGCCAATTCAGCTTTAAATAGATTGCTATTGCCCTGCATTATTCCAAAATCCTTTTTTCGCCCTTGTCGTTCACACGGATATCCGCTCGCCGTTCTTTGGCGCGTACGCATTGAATCCTTCTTCCTTCAACGTTTGCACGAATTCTTCCAGCTGATCGGGGTCTCCGTGCACGCAAAAGACTTTTTCGGGGTTCGCTTTCTTCACATGACGCACGAGTCCGGCTTGATCGGTGTGCGCGCTAAAATCGTAGAATTGCACTTCAAACGGCCATTTCATGGTCTGGCCGTTCAAACGCACTTGGCCTTCTTCCATCAGTAATCGTCCGTTCGTTCCCGTGGCTTGAAATCCGGTCAGTAATAGCTTGGCTTTCATTCCCGTTCGCAAGACGTTTTCTATATGACTCACCATCGGCCCGCCTTCCAGCATTCCGGCGGTCGCCAGAATGATGTTCCCTCTTTTCAAGATTCGTTTTCGTTCGATTTTGGTTTTGATGGTGTGGATGCGTTGATAGGCCTTGGCGAACTCTTTTCCATCTCGTAAATACGACGGGAATTCCGCAGAGATTTCGTTGGCCTTGGTGCCCATGCCGTCCGCGTACACGTAATCCGCTAAGCCGTTCGCGTACAACATTTGAACGAGTTCTTGCGTGCGGCCGATGGCAAACGCGGGAATCAAGACCACGAATCCGTCGTCGCGCGCCCTCCGGATTTCATTGCAGAATGTTTTCTCGAGTTTTTTCCGGTTCGGATGTCCGCGTCCACCGTACGTGCTTTCCGTAATGAGTGTTTCGCAGGATTCCTTTGGCATGGCCGCAGCGGAGTGCAAGACGCTGTCCACGGTATTCAAGTCTCCCGTGTACCATACTCGGCCTTCGCGGCTCTTGAATTCAATTTGCGCGCTTCCGAGAATATGGCCCGCATCGGATAACTGGATTTCGCTTCCGTCGTGAAACGCGTACGGCTGGTGGTAGGATAGCGGTCGAAAGTAATGTAACATTTTGCGGAGTTGGGCGCGGGAAAAGTACGGGGTTTCTCGGTTGTATTCGTTAATCTTCAGCGTGTCCTCCAGCAGGAGTTGGACGAGCGGTATCGTGGGAAACGTGCATAAGATGGGAGCGGTGTTTCTCTTGAATAACGCGGGAATGTATCCGGAGTGGTCGAGGTGGGCATGGCTTAAGGCAATCGCGTGAGGTCGCTTCGCTTTATGCATCAACGGAAATTCGGTGCGGTGGTTGATTTTGACGCCGCAATCCAGCAACACGTTTACGTCCCGCGTTTCCACCATGAACGCGCTCTTGCCGACCTCGTATGCGCCTCCGAGAAAATGGATTTTCATCGGCTCCCCTTTCCTTGAATAAAACCCCGGAATACGCGACGAATTCTGGCTTTCACGGTTTTTGTAGCCCGCATCACCACTCCTCCTCGTCCGGGTTGTCCGTAGTAAATAACGGTATCCTTTTTCGCTTGGAGTGCGGCGGGTATTACGAGCAAGTCTTCTTCTCCGCGCACCTCGACGACGTGTCGTTGGTGGCGTAGTGCGAGGAGTTTTTTTGTTAACCGGAAGGCGTTTTCGGATAAGGTGCCCGCCGGATTCGTGAGCCGCCATGTGCGGGCCTTCCATCGCGATAGCCGTTTTCGTTGGGTGCGGGAGAGCGGGCGGCGACGGTAATGATAGTCGACGAATGCGATCCAGGGTGGGATGCCTTTGGATAGGAGGTGAAGAGTCGCGATGTCCCCGACGGCTATAATGCGTTTCTCCCGGCGGAGATTTTCAAGGGCTTTCCGGGTTGAAAATAGGGTGCCAAACGGTTTCTTCAACACGGGTCTCAAACGCTTCGGGAGCGTGAGCGTGGGCATGCACCTAGCAAGAACCTTGAGTTTAAAAAAGGAAGCAAAAAGGAAAGAAAGCGGGTTGGAAATTAATCGTCGTCATCGTCCAAGTCTTCCGTATCCCAATCTTCGTCTTCTTCCCAATCTTCTTCTTCGTCAAAATCGTCTTCTTCGTGCCGTTTGCGTCGCTTCGGCATGGTATTCCACCTCCCTCGCACATGGAGTTAAAAGCTGCATTTACTACCCATGAAGCTTTATAAATCCTTACTTACCGTCGTGGTCTCGTTGAAATCCGTTTATTCCCGTTCGCTCAACTCAAATCGGATAAGAATTCGGGAAGCCATCGAATGATTAACGGCTTCCGGTGCTTCAATTGTTTTAATGCGGCTTCAACGGATACGCGGGTGGAGGCGTCCAATTGGACGACTTTTTTTCTTTCGTAATGCGTTTCGGCTCGCACGAGACAGTAGTCCAGCGCCTCGGAGTACAGGTTGTCCTCGATTTTTTTCTTCGAGTACCCTCGTTTCTTCAAGCGTTTGTTGAGCCGTCGGGGATGGCAGCGCATGACGAGTACGGCATCGCACGGAATCGTGATTTCGCAGGCCAGATGTCCGTCCAGCACGAACGCCTTTTTTCCTTTGAGTTCTTTTCGGAGGGCTCGTTCGAGCGTTTTCGGGTCCACGACGCGTTCCAAGCCTTCCCGCCGCCCCATGGACTTTCGTTGGACGAACGCGTTCACGGAAATGAACGGAATGGCCAACCGCGCAGCGATTTGTTTCGACAGACTCGTTTTTCCCACGCCCGGCGTGCCGGTTACAATGAGTCGCATGCAGAGTTTGGGTATCGCAAGTTTTTTAAGGTTGTAAAGCCCCCTTTCTTCAGAGGGACGAATATGTCGTTTACCGTCGTTTTACAGCATGCGTTTCAATCGTACCGAAGGAATTGGAGGCTGATTTCGTTCTTCAGTTTACCGTTCGCCATCATGTTCCCTCTGTCCTTGCTGCTTCCCAATTTTATTTCGTTGGGGGGCATTTTCCTCCGTTATGGCAGCATTGGAACCGATCTTTCGTCCCTGGAGGCGGGGTTTGTTGTGGGCGTGTTCTTGATTTCGTTGGCGTTATTTTCGTTTGCGTTGGTGGGGATCAATCTCATCATTAAAAGCCAGCGGACCTTGATTCGTCTGACGCACTACGAGAAGGAAAAAATCGAGGTGCATACGCTGCAACTCTTCACGCTCTTCTTATCCGTATTCGTGTTGTCGTTTATCGCCAACTTGTTCTTGTACGATACGGGGTTGGCATCCAGTTTCGGCCTCTTGTTTTCATTGCTGTTGTCGCTCGCCATATTGTTTGCCCCGCAAGCCATGGTGATCGAGGAATCGGGTTTGAGTGCGAGCATTCGGCGCAGCCTGTCGTTGAGCTTCCTCAAGTTCCCGTATTTGATTGCGTTTCTCGCCATCGCTTGTTTTCTCGTTCTGTTTGTCTCCTTCTTTTTCCTGTTATTTGCCGATTTCCGCATCGCCCGTTTTCTTGCCGTGATCGTCAACGCGCTTCTCGTCCTTCCGTTTCTTGAGGTACTGAAGACGCAGATCTATCTCAGCAAGTATACGCTGTTGAAATAGATTGTCAGTCTTGATCTTTGTACTTTTCCCGCAGGCGAACCATCGTATCCGATGCCATTATGAACGCATCCAGTGTATCCAACACATCGTCACGGCGTTCTCGATTTCGGCCGCCTAATATACCGTCGGGTAAAGGAACTGCGGCCCCTACCCGAATTTCGCGACCGCGTCGAATGGAACGAAACGTTTCCAGTGCCTTGGGTTTCCAGGAGGGTGGGGTGTATACGTCGTGCTGACGGAGCGCGGTTTGAATCATGGTCACAAAGGCTTTCCCTAACGCCTCGCGTTCTTCCGGTTCTAGGTGTGTAGGATGTCCCATGACGACATGGGGGCGTCCTTCATAGTCTTTGATCCGCAATTCCCATGGGGGCATCGGACTCAAATGTTCGTTTGCGGCTTTTCTTTTTTGGGCGGGCGTTAAAACGTATTTTTTTCTTAGTGCTTGATAGGCGATCGTTTTTTTCAATTCCTTACGGACTTCAAGGACGAGGTCGCGCACGCGACGTTGTCTCATCACTGGAAGGAGGATTTCATATCGTGTGCCGCCATACGGCGATTGAATATTAAATCCGCCTTTAATGCCTACCTCTAACTCTTCTTGAGGGTATTGGAGGCGGGCTTGGACTTGTTGAAGACTGTGAGAAATCGCGCGATGAAAGGGCTCGAAATCCCCCAATTGCATGTCCGCTGGATGCCGTATCGCGATTCGGAATATGGGGTAGCGCGTACCGAATAATCGCTCGCGATGCCGTGCCAGAATGTCTTTAGGGACCGTACGTTCAAGTAATTTTTCCACCCCACTTTTTTGGGTTCCGGCCACTTCCAGGTATGGAAGGAATAATTTAGGCATATGCCATTTTATGCGGATTCTTTTTAATAATCGCTTTTCTTGCTCCGAATCTGCAGCACCCCTCCTTCTTATAAATCCTGAAGACGCTGTTGTTACCTCTTATGACGCGAATGCTCATCATTACGGAGAAGCCGCGAGTCGCTCAACAGATGGCCCTCGCATTGAGTTCGAGCCCGAAAAAAACAGTGGTGCAGGGCGTTTCCTACTTTGAATTCGATCGGGAGGGACGGCACATCTATGTCGCTCCAGCCGTCGGACACGTGTACTCGCTCGCGGAAAAAACCAAGTCGCCGGGTTACCCTTCGTTCGACATTCACTGGGTGCCTGCATTCAAACGCAAGGAGAGCGCGTACACGCGAAAATACGTGAACGTGTTAAGCCAGTTATCCAAGCAAGTGGATGAAGTTTATAGCGCATGCGACTACGACGTGGAAGGGAGTCTCATTGCGGGTAATGTGATTCGCTTCCTCGCTCCGAATAAGAAGGCGAAACGCATGCTGTTTTCTTCCTTGATGCCGTCGGAATTGCAAGAGGCTTTCGAACAAGCGGGTCCGTTGGACACGCCATCCATTCAAGCGGGGGAAGCCCGCCACACCCTGGACTGGTATTGGGGTATCAACGTGAGTCGAGCCCTCATGTCGTCCCTGAAAAAAGCGGGGGCGTTCAAAGTCTTGAGCATTGGTCGCGTGCAAGGACCCACGCTCGCGCTTTTATCTCGGCGCGAGAAGGAAATTCAAGGGTTTCAATCGCAAGTCTATTGGCAGGTTTTCGCGAAAGCCAAGGAGATCGTGTTTGTGCACGAGAAACAACGCTTTTTCGATCACGCGATTTCCAAAAAAATTTTGGCGGAGTGCCATTTGCAAACGGAAGGCGTCATTGCGAAGCTGGAGGTCAAGCGATTCCCGCAACCTTCTCCCGTTCCCTTTGATTTAACGACGTTGCAGGTGGAAGCGTATCGCTGTTTCAGTATGCCGCCGTCCCGAACACTCGAGGTGGCGCAGAATTTGTATGAAGCGGCCTTGATCAGTTACCCGAGAACGGCTTCACAGAAACTGCCCACTAAACTGGGTTTGCCGAAAATCTTGAATTTACTGAAACAACATCGCTCGTATTCCGCGTTAGCGCAACAACTCATTGATGGCAAACGTTTCGTACCGCGAGAGGGCAGCAAATCCGATTCCGCTCACGTCGCCATTTATCCTACGGGTCTCCAAGTCCACAAACTCGGTGTGGAGGAACAGAAACTGTTTGATTTGGTGGTTAAACGCTTTCTCGCGTGCTTTGCTCCTCCTGCGGAACGTGAGAGTGCGAAAGTGCATTTGACCGTTGCCACGCAATTGTTTTTGGCTTCCGGTATCCGCACGCTTTCTCCGGGGTGGACGGCCTTTTATGCCCCGTACGCTCCGTTAGAAGAAAATATCCTCCCGTCGTTTAAGGAGGGGGAGCGCCTCGCTGTACAGAGCGTGTGGGAGGAACAAAAAGAGACGAAACCGCCGAAACGATTCACTCCCGCGAGTGTCGTCAAGGAGCTCGAGAAACACAAGATCGGCACGAAAAGCACGCGGTCCGCGGTCATCGATACGCTATTCAACCGCAACTATCTCACGAACCGCAAAAGCATTCAAGTCACGGCGTTCGGTTTGTCGGTATTCGAGGCGCTTCAAACCCATGTTCCCGAAATTTTGAGCGAGCAGTTGACGCGCAAGTTTGAAAAGCAAATGGAAACCATTCAAGAAGGCCGCGTCGCACAACAACACGTGATTGATGAAGGCCGGGAGGCGTTGACCCTGATTCTCAACGAGTTTCGTTCGAAGGAAGCGGCGATCGGCGCGGAGTTATCCAAAGGTTTGGTGGCGTTCCGTCGCGACGAGCGCGTATTGGGGGCGTGCACGAAATGCGCGGAAGGCAAACTCGTCATCAAGAAATCGAAATTCGGTTTTTTTGCAGCGTGCAACAAATATCCGGAATGCAAAACCACGTTTTCACTGCCGAAAAACAGTTCCGTGTTGGCGACGAACAAGGCCTGTTTATTCTGCAAGACCCCGGTCATTAAAGTGGTTCGGAAAGGCAAACGGCCGTTCGAGATGTGCTTGCTCCCTAACTGCGAAAGCAAGGCGTCATGGGGGCAGAAATCGATGGCTCCTGTAAAAAAACCGTTGAAGCCGGTTGGAAAGAAGAAAAACAGTTAACGTCTTCCTCCATCCGCGATCAAGGTCTGTCCGGTGATGAACCCACTTTCCTGCGATGCGAGAAATAGCGCGATGTTCGCAATATCGTCGGGTTGACCCAGACGATGCAACGGAATGTCGCGAATCCATTCCTCGCGTCTTCCGGGGGCACCGAACGATTTCAGTAAATCCGTTTCGATGGGGCCGGGAGCGATGGCATTGATCGTAATCCCTTTTTCTCCCAGCGTGCGGGAAAGCTGCTTCGTGAGCAGTATGACTCCGGCTTTTGCCGCCGCGTACGGCAGGCTGACTTGCGTTCCCTTGATGGCGGCCGCGGAAGACACGTTGATGATCTTCCCGTTTCTTTTCATGAACGGAACCGCGGACTGAATGCCGAAATAGACGCCTTTCAAATGGATCGCCAGCATGTCATCCCAGAGGGTTTCCGTTGCGTCCAAATCGTTAACGGGTTTAACGGTTCCCGCATTGTTGACGAGAATGTCGAGTCTTCCAAAGCGTTTGACTGCGGATTCCACGAATGTCTGCACTTCATTTCGCTTGGCCACGTCGCATTTCCATATCGCTCCCTTACCTCCGTCGCGCGTGATGGATTCTAATACGGCTTCGGCACTTTTCTTGGAGTGGTGATACGTGAACGCCACGGTGGCTCCTTCTTTCGCAAAGCGTTGCACAATGGCTTTTCCGATACCGCGCGATCCCCCGGTCACGAGTGCGACTTGACCTTTTAAGCGCATGAGTCTTCAGAGGCGGCTAATGCTTTTAAAGCGGAGGAACTAATGCTATCGAGAGGGGCATGGATCGACGACCATTGGCCGAGAAGATCTTCGAATGGGTGAGCGAACGCGTCACGCCTTCGTCGGTGGAAGCGGCCGTGGAAAAACGGTTTGCCCGACGCTTGGCGACGCGTATCGAAGACGCGTTGGGGGGAACGGTTTCCGTGCGCTTCGTGGGTTCCACGGCCCGCGATACGGGTCTGAAAAACGACCGGGATATCGACTTGTTCGTCGGGTTTCCGCAGAACAAGAGCCGCGACCATTTGGTGAAAACGTTAGGGAAGGCGCTCCAAACCGCCATTCCCGCTTCGTGGGAAATGCATTACGCGGAACACCCCTATTATCAAGCGCGCATCCGGCAGTATAAAGTAGAGGTGATTCCGTGCTACACGATTTCCAAGAGCGAACGCATCATTTCCGCGGTGGATCGTACGCCGTTGCACATGACGTACTTGCAGGAAAAGCTGACGGCCCTTCAACGGCGCGACGTGCGCGTGCTCAAGAAATTGTTGAAGTCCCACGGCATTTACGGTGCCGAGGCGGAAGTGCAAGGGTTTTCTGGCTTGGTTTGCGAGTACTTGATTCTTAATTTCCGCAACTTGTTTACTCTTTTGGAGCATGTGTCGGACTGGCGGCCGCCGGTGTTGTTGGACATTGAGAACGCTTACGAAGGCATTCCCGAGGACATGCAGCGCCGCTTTCCGTCTCCGTTGGTTCTCGTGGATTTCATTGACGCGACGCGAAACGCAGGCGCTGCGGTGAGCGAGGAAAATCTAGCGAAATTTATTGTTCTCGCCAGGCGTTTTACGGCGAAACCCGGCCGCGGCTTTTTCTTCCCGGTTTCGAAACGACGCTCGTTTAACGAATTGACGAAAGGATTCAGGCAACGCATGCCGTTGGTGCTGGCGGAATTCCCGCGCCCGGACGCATTGGTTTCGGATATTCTCGTGCCGCAACTCCGTCGGACCGAGCGTTCGCTTCGAAAGCACTTGGAAATCGAGGATTTCACGGTTCACGACTCGGTATCCTTTCTTTCGAAGGACTCTTGCTACATATTGTTGGAGCTGGAGCACGCGGTGTCGAGCAAGCTGTATAAGGTGTATGGGCCGCCCGTTTATTTCCACGGGGATTTGGAGCGTTTTCTGGATTCGCATCCCAAACGCATTCGGGGTCCGTTTGTTGAAGGGAGCAAGGTCGTTGTGGAAGAACCGCGTCCCATGCGTACGGCGACGCAGTTATTGGAACAGGTGCGCGAGCATCCTCCCCAATACGCAGTGGCGTCGCATCTCGTCAAGCCGTTTTCAAAAGCGCGTTTCATCGAGAAAGAAAACCTATTAATAGAGGCGAAACGCAATAAGACGTTGCGCGATGCATTAATGAATTACGTGTTCAAGGAAGATGCGTACCTTAGAGGTGAATGATACCATGGCCGACGATTTGCTGGTTTCCACGCTTCATTCCGTACCGGGTTATCGTGTGAAGTCGTATCGGGGTCTCGTATGGGCTTCGACCGCGCGCTCGAAAAATTTTCTGATGGATATCGTTGAAATTCTGAAGTCGTTAGTCGGAGGGGAACAGACCGCGTACCGTAACATGATGAACGAGGCGCGGAAAGAGATCGTGCACGAGCTCGTGTCGCAAGCCAAGCGTCATGGGGCGAATGCCGTCGTCGGTGTTTCCTTCGGTTCCACGCAGATTCTTCCGGCTACGCTCGACATTTTTGCTTACGGAACCGCCGTGATCATCGAAAAAGAGCGCAAACGTTAATTCTCGGAGGCGTTGACGAGCATATGCTGGACGCGTTTACTTGGAAGTTATTGGAAGTCATGGGTATGGTGATTCTCTTGTTGATCGGCGTACTCGTCTTCGTTCATTACGTGTATGGGATGAAGAGCCGAAAGCAATCCCGTATCGAGGAACGCGCTATCGATCAAGAGAAGACGGTGGGTCAGCACGAGCTGGATGCGTGGAAGCGGGAGAAAAAGGCGTTTGAATCATGAGGCGAGTCCTGGGTATCCTGCTCGTCGTCCTGGCATCTACGTCGTTGGCGCAACAAGAGCTCACGGATTTCTATTTTCTCAACCTGACCGATTTGATTCCGGAAGAAGATAGGCCGGTCGTTGAATTGCGTTCATTGATATACCCTCCGGGCGGAGTCGTGCTCGGTGAATCCCTTTCATTGATTGGAAACGTATCCCTTCCGTTAACGGATATCGTGTGCACGGGGCCTTCCGCATGCGCGTGCGCGCGAGTTTTAGACACCGAGTTTTCCTGTGTGGTGTCGCCACCGGTCCGCGGAACGTATCGTTTGACCCTTCAATCGGCGCAAGGATCCGGATCGTACTTATTGGAGTTGTTTGAGGGCGTGCCGGTTCAGGTGACGACGTTTCAACAACGAGCTCCTCCGGATGGACTGCCGGTTTATTACGCCGTGGGCGCGATCATCGTATTGGTGGGGGCGTACGGATTGTTCTTCGGGTTCCGACGCGTCACACGTACGCGTCGGGAAGTCAAGGATATGCGGAAGGACTTGGCGCGTTTGGATCGCGAGCTGAAAGAACTTCACATTCGTTTTATGAAGCGCGAACTGGACTCGACGACGTATCGGGAGCTTGTGGCGCAGAAGGAAGGGGACCGCCAGAGCGTCCGCGACGCCATTCAGCGTCGGCACCGGAAGCGCTAGTCCTTCTTTTCTTCGTCTTCCACGGAATACTCGGCGTCAACGATCTTTTCCGAACCGTTTCCTTTCGGGGGCGTATGGGGTTCTTGCTGCGGTTGGTAAAAGCTGGCTCCAATGCTTTGGACGAGCTTTTTGATTTCATCGACTTTCGGCTTCAATGCCTCGGTGTTCTTTTCCGCGATCAATTTTCGAATCGAGGCCGCTTCCTCCGTAATTTTCGTTTTCTGTTCCGCGGAAATCTTGTCCTTGAATTGCTCCAGCATCTGTTCGGCCGAGTACGCGATGGCGTCCGCTTCATTGATGACGTCGACATCGGCCTTTCGTTTCTGGTCTTGAGATGCAAACTGCTCGGCTTCCTTCATCATGCGTTCCACGTCGCTTTTCGGGAGCTTGTGCGGAGCCGTGATTTGAATCTTCTGCTCTTTTCCGGTTCCCTTGTCTTTCGCCAACACGTGCAGAATCCCGTTCGCATCGATGTCGAATGCGACCTCGACTTGCGGAATGCCGCGGGGGGCCGGCGGAATGCCAACGAGTTGAAAATGCCCGAGCTCCACGTTGTCTTTCGACATGGCGCGTTCGCCTTGCAGCACGTGAATGTCGACCGCGGTTTGCATATCGGCGGCCGTTGAAAACACTTGGCTGTGTTTCGTGGGAATGGTGGTGTTGCGGCCGATAATTTTTGTGAATACCCCGCCCAACGTTTCAATGCCGAGGGATAAGGGGGTGACGTCGAGCAGCAGGACGTCCTTGACTTCACCAGCGAGCACCCCGGCTTGAATGGCAGCCCCACTGGCCACGCATTCCATGGGGTCCACGCCGCGCTCGATTTTCTTTCCGAGCTCTTCTTCCACGAATTGTTGTACGAGCGGCATGCGCGTGGGTCCTCCCACGAGAATGACTCGGTTAATGTCTGTTGCCTCCAGTTTCGCATCCGAGAGCGCGCGATGTAATGGATTGCGGCATCGTTCGACAATCGGGCGCACGAGCTGCTCGAGCTTGGCGCGAGAGAGGGGGAGTTGTAGATGCCTGGGTTTACCTCCCACGGACGTAATGAATGGCAAGTTGATGTCCGTGCTGGTGGTCGTCGAGAGTTCCATCTTCGCTTTTTCAACGGCTTCACGCAATCGCGTCATCGCGGTCCCGTCTTGCCTCAAGTCGGCGCCTTCTTTTTTACTGAACTCCTGGGCAACGTATTCGATGAGGACGTTATCCATGTCCGTGCCGCCGAGTTGCGTGTCTCCCGACGTACTTTTCACTTCAAACACGCCTTTTCCGAACTCCATGACGGTGACGTCGAGTGTTCCCCCCCCGAAATCGAAGACGAGGATCAATTCTTCTTTATCGCCTTTGTCTAAACCGAATGCGAGAGACGCCGCGGTGGGCTCGTTGATGATGCGGACGACCTCGAGTCCGGCAATGGTTCCCGCATCTTTCGTCGCCTGACGCTGGTTGTCGTTGAAGTATGCCGGTACCGTGATAACGGCTTTGCGGACGGGCACGCCTAGAAACGCTTCGGCATCCTTCTTGATCTTCTGCAACAGAAATGCGGAAATTTGTTGAGGCGTATACGTTTTTCCCCGGATGGAATAAATGAAATCGGATCCGATTTTTCGTTTGGCTGCGTAGACGGTTCCGTCGGGATTCGTCACCATTTGTCTGCGAGCGGGCTCGCCCACGAGCATGTCGCCTTCCTTCGTGAACGCCACGTAGCTCGGAAACGCTTTTCCGCCGATGGTCGTGCCTTCGGCGGCTGGAATAATCATGGGCCGTCCGGCATCGAGGACGGAGGCGGCGCTGTTGCTGGTTCCTAAATCGATTCCGAGAATTTTTTCTATCATGGTGGTTCACCTTTTTTTCCCCCTTTTTCGGGCGCGTTGTGTTTCGATACGACCACTTGAGCTGGTCGGATGAGTATTCCATTGATTTCATATCCGGTTTGAATCACGCGGAGAATATGGTTCGCGGGCTCTTGTTCTCCGACCGCTTCATAGGCGATGGCTTCGTGCTGGTGCGGGTCGAAACGCTTTCCGTGAGTCTCCACCTGTTTCAAACCTTTTTCACGGAGCATGCGATGCATGTTTTTCTGCACGATTTCCACACCGGCAACGGCCTCGTTTGACACCGGAGCTTTTTTCATCGATTCCAGGGCGGCATCAAATTCGTCCAAGGTCGGTATGAGTTCGGCGATGAGCTGCGTTTGTCCTGCGTTCATCCAATTCTCCTTTTCTTTCGCCATTTGTTTCTTGTAATTATCGAATTCGGCTGCCAGGTATTTCAATCGCGTCAAATACTCCTGCGCGCATTCTTCCGCACTCTTCTCTTTCGGCAGTTCCTTTTTTTCGGGTGCCGGATTTTCGGCGTGACGATCGTTGCTCATGGTGATATCCTCTCAATGGCTGGACTCGGATTACTGGAGTCCCATGTCCTCATCCAGTTCCTTGGCAATGTTTCGCATGCGCTTGAACATGCGCAACATGTCTTCCTCCATTTCCTCCAACGTTTGTTCCAGATTCTGTCCACGGAGCTCGTATTCCCTTCCGTTGCGCACGATGAGCCCGCTTTCGATCATTTTGTTCAAGTGGTATACGGCGCCTCCGCGCGTCACATGCATTTTTATGCTGATGTTATGGCTGCGCACTCCGCGTTCTTGGCGCTCGGCTTCCAAGATTTCCTGCAGGATGTGTTTTCGCAGATCATCTTGTTCCGAAAATCCGAAACATTTGCATAGCCAGTCGAGTTCGTCTTCCGGCGTGCTTCTCCGGGGGCGTTCGATGCGCCTGATGGTGATGATTTTGGGTTCTTCAGCCATACGGCTTCTCATTAAACTATGCACGGAAACCTTTATAAATAGTTGTAGTAATATACTGGTTACAAACAGTAAATTACTTAACAAAACAAGTACTCTGCTGTTATATATATGAGGTGTTACGCATGATGGATCTAATGCATTTTGATGGCTTTGAACCCGCGTATCCTGACTTTTTTGAACGGCCGAAACCGCTTCCTCGCGCGACGCTAAGGGAGGAACCGGACGCGTTTATTGTTGCAGCGGATGTTAACGGGATGCGGAAAGAGGATTTGAAAGTCATTGTTTATCCGGATTCGGTTTCTATACGGGGGTTGACGCATCGCAAGGAATCGCGGGATTTCGAGGACAGCACGTTTTCAGCTGCCTATTTGGAGGAGTTCAAGCGCGTGATCCCCTTCCCCGAGGAAGTGAATCCGGATCTCGCGATTTCCGTCTTTAAAGACGGGAAGTTAGAGCTCCGCGTTCCCAAATTAAGTGTCTCGGAAAAAGGAGGTAAGTTGTTGCGCATCGATTAGGGTATTAGTGGAAGAGGATGCTCACGCTTTCATCCTCGTGCGTTCTCCGAATCGCTTCCGCCAGGAGTTGTCCCACGCCGACTTGGCGGATTTTACGGGTTTTCTTCTTCGAACCCCTCAACGGAATCGTGTCGGTAACGATGACCTCTTTGATCACGCTTCGGTCGAGGCGGTCGAACGCGGATCCGGAAAAGACGCCGTGCGAGGCGCACGCGTACACGTCTTTAGCCCCTGCATTCTTGAGGGCGCCCGCTGCTTGCACGATGGTTCCGGCGGTATCGATCATGTCATCGACTAGTATGGCGTGCTTGTCTTTCACGTCACCGATCACGTTCATGACCTCGGATTGGTTGGGCTTCAGGCGCCGCTTTTCGATGATGGCTAGCGGAGCATTCACGCGCTTGGCAAACCGTCGCGCTCGGACGGTTCCGCCGACATCCGGCGCCACCACGACGAGCGGACCGCGTTGGCGCTTCACGAATTCGTCCGCCAGCAGGTTGATGGCAGACAAGTTGTCCACTTGAATGTCAAAGAATCCCTGCAATTGATCGCTGTGAAAATCAATGGTCATGACGCGGTTGGCCCCGGCAGTGGAAATCAAGTTCGCAACGAGTTTAGCGCTGATGGGTTGGCGGGGATGCGCTTTCCGGTCTTGGCGTGCGTAACCATAATAAGGGATAACGGCGGTGATGCGGCTGGCGGACGCGCGGCGTAACGCATCCAACACGATCAGGAGTTCCATGAGGTGATCGTTGACCGGAGGACACGTGCTTTGGATCACGAACACGTCGGATCCGCGAATGCTTTCATCGATTTGCACGTGCACTTCCGAATCGGAAAACCTTGAAACCGTACAGTGCGCAAGCTTCGAGCTTAAGAACGCCGACACTTCTCGGGCGAGTGTGACGTTCGAGTTCCCCGTAATCAGTTTCATGCGCTCGAGTTTCATGCGGATCCCTCGTATAAATGATGCAACTCCAGCTTTTTAAGCAATGCGATGGCTTGTTCCGGATTCGTGACATCGGGGTGGGACGCGAAGACGATGTGCTCTTTGGCCCGAGGCATTTCCGCCGTGGACAACGCCGAAAAAGAAGTGGTTTTCCCGCTAAGGTGTTGGGCCCGTTTAACGAGTACGGCTAACCGATAACGTTCGGGCGTGTCGGCTTTACCTTGAGGGGGTTTCCCCGGTTTCTTGAGCGTTACGCGAATTTCAAATCCCGGAAAGCCCATGTGCGTGATACCTTCGCGTGCAGGCCCGAAACGGATTTCGCGAATCTCTATTTCCGGCATTTTCGACAAGTGTTGTAGGAATTTTTCCATCCGCGTCTATCCGCCGTTTTTCGCTTTAATGAATTGAATGGACTCTTGCGCAGCCAACGCCTTCAACTCCTGTTCAGTAAATGGTTTTCGAGGGTTCTCGATGCGCACGTCAAATACCCCGGGCTCGTTTTCCTCGTATGAAATCTCTGTATTCAAACGAAGTTGGAGCATGAGAATGGGTTGATTGGGCAGAGCTTGCGGGAGCAAGAAGCCTCCGACCTTTTCCGAGGATTGCGGGGGCTCGACTTTCAAGAAGATGAGCGACGGGCTCTTGAACGAGAGCGAGAGCACGCGGCACCTATTTCGTTTTAGATCGTCAATAAATTGCTTCAAGGTTTTCACGCGAAAAAATGTGATAACCGTGTGAATGAACCCCTCAATATTAAAAGATGATCCGTCGACTTTCTATTATGGCACCGGAATGGAATCGGTCGCGGTTACTCATAGACACGCTCACCGTCTCGCATATGCCTCCCTCGTTTTATTCCACTGCGCGTGTTTCCCTGGGAGATCCTGCGTTTGCGCTCCAATTCAAACAGATGTTGACGAAAAGCGTTCTGATGGCCCTATGGCCGTCTCAAGAGCTCTTCATTGAACGGCGCCAAGAATCAAATTCAAAAACCAGGGCCTCAAGGACGAGGAAGTCTGAAGAAGAACGGCGAATACATTCCATCGAATCTCCAGAGGTATCGGGGCGGGAGGCTTGGAGGATGTGGCGTCGCGCTTATCTTCGGAAAAAGCGCGCCCGTCCCACAGTGGAAGCCGGTATTCGAAAGCTCCGGCTTCCGGAACCGTGGAGTTCCCGTTTAGCCTATGCGATCCCGCATCCGCGCAGCGTCGTCTTTGAATTACGCGTGCGACGGAGAGTGCGCGCGCCATCGTCCATTCGATTTATAATGAGCGAATTAAACCGCGGGTGGGTACGGACAACGATACGGCTTTCAGGATTGTGGCTGATGCGGTTGATCAAGCGAATCGAGAAGGAAAGAGGTTGCGCAGCCATTACGATCGCTTCCTAAAACCCGTACGCCAGTAGTGGTTCTACATTAGGGAAGCTCGTTGATTTCTTTTTCGAGGTCGAAGAACTCCCCTTCGATGAGCGTACGGTTGTTGGAGATCATGTCTCTCGGATCCATGGTGACCAGGCGATCGAATTTTCTTCGAAGCTTCAAGGCCTCGGATGCAAACTCGCGTTTTCTTTTTTCCCGATTCTCGGCTTTCTTGACTTTCGATTTCAGGTCGAGCACTTGTCCTTTCAAGATCTCGTATTTTTGGTCCATGCGACTGCCGACCATTTCATTGACATCCGCATGGGTGGAGGGTAAGGTCGGCCAGCCTTCAAACAAGAGTACTTTCGCGTTCTGGGCTTTGAGGAGGTCCACGACTTTATCAACGACTTCCTTGTTGGCTTCCGTGGACTCGATGGCCCACACGCTTTGCTGGAGTGGCAGGATCGTGGTGCGCGAGAGCACGCGCGAGATCTTGCTGCGGAACGTGCTTTTGGCAAACGCCTTGGATCCTTTGATGTCGTAGAATATCAGGTACCACTTTTTTCCTTCCATGCCCTGTCCCTGGTTGAGTAAGACGTGCCGACGCTTAAAAGCCCTTTCCCCAGCGCCTAAGCCTTCTGTTGGTGGAGGCTGATTTCGTAGATGGCGTTGAAGACGTTGAAGACGGCTGGTTTGGACTTTTCAGCGATTCGATATACCAACGGATACGTTTTTTCTTTGAGGGTGCCCGAACCTTTGCAGTAAATGCAGTCGGCGGCCTGCGTGCCGTAGTTCTTTCTTCCCGTGGCGTCGCAATAGCGGCAGTTTTCTTCCTTGCACGTGCTTTGCACCACTCCTTTTTTCTCCAGATCTTTCAGCACTTGGCAGCTGCGAGCCGCCGTGATCTTGCAATGGCGTGCAATTTGAGTGGGGTAGCCTTGGCCGTTGATGAATAGGAATCTCAACACCATGAGCGTGGCGCCTTTGAACGGAGAAATACTCGGCGTCTTCGTTCGGTCGCTGCGTTCGACCACGGCCATTAGCGTTCGTTCTTCCGCATTCATGTTTCTAACCTTCAAAGATGGGAAGCAGTTACAATCGAACCACGTTTATTAATCTATGCCCTCGTTTGGTTCATAGGACGAAGCATTCTGATGGGTATGGAACCGCTTTTTAATTCGTTTCGCTGTTCTAGTAGCGTTTGCGTGAATTCGTATGCGTTTATTGCAACTCCACTGTGATCATGCCGCGTATAAGGCCGAGAAAAAGGCCTTGAAGAAAGGCTTTGAAGAGGTCCCGATCGAACAGCGCAAGCGCCATGAATACCGGAACGTATTGGTGGTGTTCGTTTCTTTGGAAGCAGGGGATGGAAGCGCGGAAGTGAAACAGGCTTCGCAAGCCATTCAAAAACATTTCGCGGAAGTGAAGGCCGAACGCATTCTCCTTTACCCGTACGCGCATCTCAGCAGCCATCTCGCTTCTCCGTCCGATGCGGTTCCGTTGCTGGGCGAGTTGCATGCGCACTTGAAAGCGTTTGCGGATTGTGACCAGAGTCCGTTTGGCTGGTACAAGAGCTTTGAAGTGCAGTGCAAGGGCCACCCGTTATCCGAGCTCAGCAAAACCATTGGAGGCGACACGCGGGTATCCGCGCCAAAAAAAGAGGAAGAGGTTTCCACGTCATTAAAACAAGAGGCGGACGTGAAAAGCCGTTTCTTCATTTTCTCTCCGGACGGAAAACTGATTCCGGCCTCGGAATTTAATTACTCGGGTCATGAGCACCTGAAGCGGTTTGCGGATTACGAGATCAAGAAAGTGCGCACGTACGCGCAGGAACCCCCGCATATTCGGCTCATGAAAGAGCATCAACTCGTGGATTACGAGCCGGCCAGTGATTCCGGTCATTTCCGCTGGCTTCCCAATGGCCTCGTGATCAAGCGGTTGTTGGAACGATACGTCACGCGCTTGCTCGTGGATTACGGCGCGATGCAAGTGGAAACGCCGATCATGTATGATTACGCGCATCCCGCGCTCAAAAAATATCTGCACCGTTTTCCCGCAAGGCAATACACGGTCAAGAGCGACAACAAGGATTTCTTCCTCCGGTTTTCCGCTTGCTTCGGACAATTTTTGGCGATGCATGATGCGACGATAACGTACAAGCACTTGCCGCTCCGCTTTTACGAATTGACGCATTACAGTTTTCGGAGGGAGCAGAGCGGGGAGTTGGCGGGCCTGAAACGCCTGCGCGCGTTTTCCATGCCGGACATGCATTCTCTGGTCAGCCATTTAGACATGGCGAAAGAAGAGTTCGAGCGCCAGTATCATTTGTGCATGAACTGGAACCTGGATTTGGGCATTCCGTTCGAGACGGCGTTTCGAGCACAAAAAGACTTTTTCGAGTCGAATAAGGAATGGTACCGTCGCATGGTCGAGAAAATCGGGAAGCCCATGCTGTTTGAAATATTCGACGAACGTTACGCCTATTTTATTACGAAGTTCGAGATGAATTTCGTGGACAACGCGCACAAGGCCTCGGGGTTGAGTACCGTTCAAATCGACGTGGAAAACGGTAAGACTTTTGACATTACTTTTATTGACGCGAAAGGCCGGAAGCAGCATCCCTTGATTCTGCATGCCTCGATTCCGGGAGCGATCGAGCGCGTCGTATTCGCGTTGCTGGAACAAGCCGCCCGTCATATCCGGGAAGGAAAAACGCCGATGCTGCCTCTTTGGCTCGCCCCCACTCAAGTGCGGTTGATTCCCGTATCGGATAAACATGTTGAATATGGTACGAAAGTGCTTCAAAGCAAGGCCTTCGATCGGGTGCGCATTGATTTGGACGACCGCTCGGAAACGCTTCAGAAAAAAGTGCGGGACGCCGAACGGGATTGGGTGCCGTACGTGGCGGTGGTCGGAGACCAGGAAATGGCTTCTCAGCAATTGGCGGTGCGCGTGCGTTCCACGAAAGCGCGTGAAATGCTTTCCGCGGATCAACTAGGGAACTTGGTGCGCGATGAATGCTTTAACAAGCCTTTTGAACCCCTTTCCCTCCATTCTTCTTTAAGCAAGCGACCGACGTTCTAAGTGATGACATGCGTATACTCCATTTCATCGTGCTGACGCTTTTCCTCTTGCCGTTCGCGCAGGCGGAGTGCAAGAGTTTTGTGGGCGCGCACGGGTTCCCATTGGGAATCGTGCCCTCGCAAAGCGATTTCCATATCGTTCATCCCACTCTCGAATCCTTGGACGTCGCGTTTACGGTTTATATCGAGGGCGATGCGTTGGGAGGCGATTTAGGAGGGTGCAGCGTATCGATTTCCGTGGACGAAACCACGTCGGAGAATCATCTCGTCGAGTTCTTCCCGTCCCGGATCGAGACGGGTTTGGGTTGGGGCGAGCCCGTGATTTCCATGCGTTCAACGCCACGCGAGCCTTGGTCGAACACGGAGACCGTCTTTACCTTAATGGACGTGGATAATTCCGACAATTTCGTGGAGATTCCCTTAAAAATCGAAAACCAGTTCGATCCTCCCGCGCCTTCGTTAAACGCCACGCCGACTCCTACTCCTTTGCCGGAGCCAACGGCTGAATTGGCCACGCCGACTCCGCTTCCGCCGGACCTGGCGAGTCAGGTCACGGATATTGGAAAGGAACTGGAAAACGATTCCACGCGCTACATTGTCGCGGTGCTCGCGTTCTTCTTCCTGGCGGCCTTGTTATGGGTTGGCATTCGCACGCTGCAACGCGATTAGGGGAGGGGGAGAGCACGATGATGAAGGCCCGGCAAACGCGTTTTTCCCAATCCGTTCTCGCGTTGACGAAACGGATTCCACGGGGCCGGGTATCGACGTATCGGGATATTGCTCGGGCCCTGCATTCGCGTGCTTACCGCGCAGTAGGTCACGCATTGCATCACAATCCGGATGCCCCTCGGATCCCGTGTCATCGCGTGGTAAGATCCGGCGGGGGGCTGGGGGGTTACGCGCAAGGCGCACGGATGAAAACGCAAAGGCTTCGCCAGGAAGGCGTTAGGATCGATCACGGAATGGTTCGAGATTTTTCTCGTTTACGGTTTCGTTATCGTTAAGGTAATCAAACGGCGTTGAACATGCTGACGGTTTTGCCGCTCGTTGAAGCGCTTCCCATGAAGACGGAGTGGAGTCTTTCGACTCCTCGGATGCTGGCGGATCGAGCGGGTGTTCAACTTGATTCGGAATACGTGCACGTGGTGGGAAGTAACGGAAAAGGCTCAACATCTGCATTCCTCGAGCGAATGGTTAGGGAAGAGGGCTACCGAACCGCGTTATACACTTCCCCTCACTTGCATGCATACAACGAACGCTTTCAAGTGAACGGTCGCGCGATCTCGGATGCGGCGCTTTCCCGCTTGGTCGACGAGATGGTTCCCTTGATGGCGCGCATGAAGAGGGAGAAGCGAGCACTAAGCCCGTTTGAGGTGCTCACGGTGATGGCCCTCCGCTATTTCGAAGACCAGCGTGCCGATATGGCGATCATGGAAGCGGGGTTGGGCGGCCGCTTGGACGCCACGAATATTTGTCCCGGAAAAACGGTGGTGGTTCCATCCATGGGCTTGGAGCATTGCGACATGCTTGGAAATAATTTGGCGTCTATTGCGCGAGAAAAAGCAGGCGTCATCAAGCCCGGCGCAACCGTCGTGTCCGGCGTCCGACCATTAGCGCCTTATCGCGTAATCGCAACGGTCTGCCGGAAGCAGAACGCCCGTTTATTGACTCGCGATCGCGATTTTCGTTTTCGAGTCCGATCGCTTTCAGAACGAGGGACTCGTTTTGATTATCAAGGCATTCGCACGTCCTTGAACGAGTTGCATACCTCCATGATCGGAGCCCATCAAGCATTAAATGCTTCCTGCGCGCTAGCAGCCGTGGAGTCAATGGAATCCCGTTCGTTCTCCTTTTCTTCGGAGAGCATGCGCCGTGGGGTGCATCGAGCCCGATGGCCGGGTCGGCTGGAGCGCATTACGAATCGGGTTTGGGTGGATGCCGCACACAATTTGGATGGAGTGCGAGCGCTGGCGGATGCATTGAGGCAGGCGTTATTAAGAAAAAGCCAGAAAATGGTGTTGGTTTTCGGATGTCTTTCCGGCAAATCGGCGGATGACATGCTTTCGGTTCTCCTTCCTTTTTCGCGTTACGTGGTTTTAGTCCATCCGGAAAGCCCGCGTGCCCACTCCTCGAAATCATTGGTTCCGTTGCTTCGCCGCTCGAAAAAACCGTTCCATATCGCGGCGTCCATTCCGGAGGCGTTGACTCATGCGGTTCACGTGTCGCAGGTGGCGGATCGGGTGCTCGTAACCGGTTCCCTGTATCTCGTGGGACCCGCTAGACAACGTTTAATAAAACGACGCGCAATAAGGCGTTTCTATGCCCGACGGTTTAGCTGAAAAAGTCATTAGTTTATGCGTGAGACGGCGTTTAGTCTACCCCACGTCCGAGATCTACGAAAGCGTTGCCGGATTCTTTGATTACGGTCCGCTGGGCGTCGAGCTCAAGCGAAATTTGGAGTCGAGCTGGTGGAACTATTTCGTGCGTCAGCGGGATGACGTGGTCGGCATGGACGGCGCGCTGATTACCCCGCCTTCCATGTGGAAAGCGTCCGGTCATTTGGACGCGTTCAACGATCCCTTGATCGCGTGCGGGAAGTGCAAACGGCGTTTCCGCCTCGATCACTTGCTCGAGCAGGAACTCCAGTTATCGGTGGAAGGCTTGACGCCCGACAAGATGCAGGAATTGATCAAGGAAAACAAAATTCGCTGCCCGCAATGCAAGGGCGGATTGAAAGAGACCCAACCGTTCAATTTAATGTTTCGCACGCAGGTCGGCGTGTTAAAGGACGAGCCCAACGAGGCCGTGCTGCGTCCGGAAACCGCTCAGCTGATATTTGCGGATTTCAAACTGGTTCAACAAGCCGCTCGAAAACGCCTCCCGTTCGGTATCGCGCAAATCGGGAAGGCGTTCCGGAACGAGATTGCCCCACGAAATTTCGTGTTCCGGGCCCGGGAATTCAATCAAATGGAGTTGGAGTTTTTCATTCATCCGGAACGCATGGATGATTGCGAGCTGCCCGCGAACTGGAAATCCCTTGCGGTAACCGTTTTGGCCGCGGAGACCCAGATCCATAAGGGAGAAGGGAGCTTGCTTTCCTTCAATGAATTGTGGGATCGAAAAATGGTGAAGACGAAGTGGCACGTGTACTGGATGGCCGCGTGCTGGAACTTTTTGCTGGAACTCGGTCTGGATCCCGCTCATTTGCGCCTGCGTCAGCATGTGTCCGCCGAACTCTCGCATTATTCCAGTGAAACGTGGGATGTGGAATACCGGTATCCGTGGGGATGGAAAGAATTGTTGGGGGTGGCGAACCGCGGCGACTTTGATTTGAAGCAGCACCAAGAACATTCCAAAAAAGATCTTTCTTTTTTCGTGGACGAAACCAAACAGAAAGTGATTCCTCATGTCATCGAGCCATCGTGGGGGCTGGAACGGCTCTTCTTAACGGTTCTCATGGACGCGTATCGCGAGAAAACGGAGAACAACGAAACCAAAGTCACGTTGGCGTTGAGTCCCCGACTCGCACCCGTACAGGTTTCGGTGTTTCCGTTGATGAAGAAAGACGGCTTGGCGGAAAAGGGGCAAGGCGTTTTCCGAAATCTGATGCCTTGTTTTTCGGCGGTTTACGATGACGGAGGCAGCGTCGGGAGACGGTACGCTCGCGCCGACGAGGTGGGTACCCCGTACGCGGTGACGATTGACTACGATACGTTAACGGATGATACGGTGACGCTTCGCGACCGCGATTCCACGCAACAAAAGCGGGTTTCGCTCGCCGAACTTCCAGAGAAATTAAACCGATTGTTATTGGGTTCCGTTCGTTTTTCGGATCTCTAAGTGCTTTAAAGGGGTAAACCATTTATAACGTGGGGATTCATTCAGTCTCGATTAGGGGGTTAGTATCGCCAAACGATTCCGTCGCATCGGCTTCATGTGCAAGAATACCGAGAAATCGCACGTGGTGGCCAAGAAAGTGTTGGACTACTTGGAACGCCGTCGCAAATGCAGGGACATCGACTCCTATTTCATGACGGAAGGCACCTCGAAGATTCTTGGTTTGAACGGCCGCGGGATTCCGGATGGGGAGATCTGTCGGCGCGTGGAAGCCATTATTCTCGTAGGCGGAGACGGAGCATTCCTCGACTCCGAAAAGCGGTTCCCCGGCATACCGAAACTCGAGATTAACACGGGCAACGTCGGATTCCTGTCGCAAATCAATGAAAAGTTCGATCGCCCGCTCGACCAGTTCTTCAGCGGAAAATACCGCATTGAAAAGCGTTCCAAACTGTTATGCAAAATTGGCAGGCGGAAGATCGAGGCGTTAAACGACGTGCATGTGTACGCGCGAAAGCCTTCCCGTCCTTTTAATGTTCGCGTGTTCTCCGAAAGCTTCGACGAGTTGTTTTTCACGAACGCCGTCATTTTTTCCACGTCAACGGGTTCGACGGCGCATTCGTTTTCCGTCGGCGGTCCCCTGATTTCCCCGAATTTGAACGTGATCTTGATGACTCCGGTGGCGCCCTTGAATCCGCTCCTGCACCCCCTCATTTTTCCGTCGTCCGAAAAGATTACTCTTGAAGTCGTGGAGCGGAAGGCATCGTTTTCCGTGGACGGATTTTATGATGATCCGGTGGACACGATGCAGATCACGTTGTCTCCGGATCCGGCCAGACTCATTATGCTGCATAAGGACGAGTTCTGGAAGAAATTGCGGAGAAAACTGTTTTATTGACGTTTCCGTTTTCTGGCGGCGCGTACGAGTTCCGGATAGCTTTTTTTCTCCACGCTTTTATGGGAGACCCGAAGCGTTTTCATGAGCGCGTGGACGCGTTTCTCGTTGGGCGCCTCAATTTCCACGTACGATTCGACGTGTTCGTACGGAAAAGAGTCGATTTCGATCCGAGCCCCGTTGGCCTCGTATTCCTCGCGAATTTTTTCATACCTTAATCGGGGGGTGAGTCCGAGTTCGCGTGCCACATCGTCCGCGTCAGCGGATGCCGCCAGAAGTTCCAGCTCGTGTTCCTCCCGCTTTTTGACGAGCTTCGATTTTTTCTTGGCGCCTTTGAACGTGGCGATGACGCGTTGCGTCCCCCGATCTCGGCCATGAAGGACGCGTTCTTCGCGAACCCTCAGCACTTCGTCTTTTTTCTGCAGGCGTTCGTCCGGATAATCGTACAAGGTGTCGGTTTGGCGAACGGTTTGCACGTATCGCGCGTGGCCGGCCAAGCGAACGCGTAGGGATTCGGCATCTTTCAGTCGGCATTTGACCTCGATTTCCATGCTATGCGCTAGTCATCCGAGCTATATTTAGCTTTTGGAAAACGGCCTAGATGGCGACATCGAGATTGAGCGCTTTCTTGAGCTCGCGGTATCGGTTGCGGATGGTCACTTCCGTGACGCCGGCCACGTCCGCCACTTCCTTTTGCGTGCGGCGTTCGCCCGTTGAAACGGATGCGATGTAGACCGCGGCGGCGGCCACGCCCATGGGCCCTCGGCCAGAAATCAATCCTTTCTTGAGCGCGTCATCCAGGATATCGTTTGCTTTTTGCTGCGTTTCTCCTGATAGACGCAAAGCGGTCACGAATCGCGAGATGTAGAAACGCGGGTTCGTGAGCGGAATCTTAAGTTCCAGCTCTTGCGTAATCAATCGGTAGGTCCGTCCGATTTCCTTCTTCGGGATTTCGGCAACGGAAGCGATTTCGTCCAGGGTTCTCGGAATGCCGAACTGGCGGCAGATCGCGTAGATGACTGCAGAAACGACGCTTTCGATTTGTCGTCCCCGAATCAATCCTTTTTCAACGCACTTTCTGTAAAGGAGCGCCGAGGATTCGCGAATGCTTTCCTCCAAACCCAGGTGAGCGGCGACTCGGTTCATTTCCGTGAGCGCGATCGCCAGATTGCGTTCGATGGAGTTGCTGATGCTGGCGCGCTTGTGCCACTTGCGCATGCGATAAAGTTGCGCTTGCTGGCTCGGCAGAATCTTGCCTCCGCGCACGTCGCGGTTGTATTGATCGATTTCGGTGACGAGGCCTTTGTTCGGGCTCATGTATTTCAACGGAGCACCGGTTCGCGCACGGCTGGCGCGTTGTTCGGCATCAAAAGCCCGCCATTCCGGGCCTTGGTGCATCATGTTTTCTTCAATGACGAGGCCGCATTTCGTGCACACTAATTCGCCTCTACCCGCGTCTTTCTTCAAGCTTTTGCTTTTACATTCCGGGCATTCCATAACCTCATCCACCTCTATACGCGGTCACTTCGCAATGTTTTTCCTACTATTTTTTCGATCCGTTCTCCTTCGGCACACGCCAAGTACAGCGGATTCGATACTCTTCCGATGGTGTCGAACACGAACGCGACTTTCTTTCCCCTATAAAACAAGGGCATTCGTTCGATTCCCTTGGATTCCGAGGACTGCAACAGAAGGTTTCCACGCGCGGTCTGTTTGAGCACGAGAAATTTCATGCACGCATCCTCTCTTCCTAGGAAAACCGCTTCTTCCTCCGAAAGGCGGATCCGCCTAATAGGGATAACAAAGCCGGTTCTTATCAGAAAAGTATATAAATATTGCTCTTCGGCTTAATAAAGTTTTCGTTTAAAGCGGCTTTGCCCAACAACTCAACGCTACCAACGACTTATTGGGCAAGTGAGGGTTATTAGGCAAATGCTGTTGAAGCGATCTGATTCATTATTCGTTGATCCGTTTGTCATGATTAAGATTTAATAATGACAACCATCCCATTCCCGTTGGTGATGGTATGCCTGAACGAAGGAATATTGGTGATATATTATATCCTGAACCCCCCAATAGGCGCAGAGGCGGATATCGTGGGGAAGTTCCCGCTTTTCCATATGTGATTGGAGACGTTAAGAATCCCACAGTGGAGGCAATGTCAAAGTCGGTGGTTCAACTTGCGAAACAATCCGATTATGCGGATTCCGCGTTATGGGCGGTGCAAAACCATCATGGGAACACGGAAGGCAGGGTGCAGGAAAATTTTGCCCAAGCTACGCGGGCGATCGCGCGATTCGAACATCTTACCCCTCGCCTCTTACGTTTAATAGAGGCGCATGCCCCCGGTTCTCCGGTTACGAGCCAAAAGCATTTTGCATTAGCACTTCGTATCATTCACGCGACACATCCATCCCAGAGGGATGCCGCGGCCGACCTCTATCGCAAACTGGGACTAGCAAAAAATGCGAGAAAACTAGGTATTCCTGCGGGAGAACTCAAGAAGAAGTAATGGCTTTAGACGAGCTTGGCGTGCACGATGCCGTGTTGAGACGGTCGATTCGTGATCCGTGCCTTTCCAAGCGCTGTTTCAATGAGCGTCCCTTTCGTCAACATGTTTTCGCGCGCGAAATGGCGGTTATCCGGGCTCTCCAGCACGTTCGTGATCTCCGCTTTCTGAATCTTTCCGTCCTTTGAAATCACGTTCGCGTATTTTCCGGAACGCAAGCGTGTCTTGTACGTGCCCCCCTTCCCCTTTCGGTGCACGCGGTGGTCGCCTTCCAATTCCTTGTCAAATTCAGGTTTCGTGAAGAATCCGCCGTAGTTCGCCAAGCGCTTGTCACTCGAGAGCCGGCGCTTTCCTCCCGTACCCTTCCGTTTCGTTAACACGGCTTTATGATATTGGACCATGGAATCATCGCCTCGTCCCCGCGCCTTTAAATGCATGCGCGGTGCATGTTGTTCGTCGATTGAAATGCATGTGTATTTTATTGAAACCCTGCTCTCGCCTGAAGCACTTGCGAAGCAGCTTCCGGAAAAAACCATTGCGTTGAAACCAGAACTGGCCGGTTTTCCCCGATTTCTTGCTTATACTTATTCACAGACTTATAAAGCTTTCCTTTCCGGATCGGCGTCCGCGACGAAATTCGAGGTGGAGTGGATGTGTCGGATCGCGTGCACGCCTCAACACGCGAAGGCGATTCGGTTTTGCGCTGCCACGCGTATGGCCGCGTTGGTGAGTCTGGTCCGCATCCCGAAAACCCTTCGAACCCGGTTCGGAAAATCAATTTCATTCGCCTTGAGCGTTTCCGCGAAACAAGCGCTCGGTGCGCAATACGGTTATTCTCCCGAGGTCTTGAAGCACTACGCTTTAGAGGATCTTCTCATTGAGAAAACCACGGTCGAATTCCTGTAGAGGCGCAGCGGTATGGCGATAGACTATCGGAAGCTCTTGATTCTTTTAGTGGTTTCTGCCCTGCTCGTACGCGTACTGCCGTTATCCCTTTCCTCGTTCCCGGATCCCGATCATTATTATCATCTTCGCATCACGTCCGATATCGTTCAACAAAATCGTCTGCCGGCATGGGATGCGCTTTCCTTTCAGGGTCGCGTTCACACGTACTACCCCTTGTTTCACATGATCATGGCTTCGTTTGCCTTGCTCACGAACCTTCCCGTTTACTACGCGTACGCATTGGTTTCGCTTCTCGTGGCCGGAGCGGGCGTCATCGCCGTTTTTTCCTTGTCAATTCGCATTTTGGGAAACGAGCGAACGGCGTTCTTTGCCGCGTTGTTGTTCGCATTCCTTCCCGGCGTTCTCATCCGTTCAATGGCTTTCACGCGACCTGATTCCCTCTCCTTGTTACTGATTCCGGTGATGCTGCTTTTTCTCATGGATCGAAAATGGGTTGCCCTCGGTTGTCTCGCCTTGTTTTTAGGGTGGCTGCATCCGTTTACTTCCATTATAGCGGGCGGACTCGTCGTGTTGTTTGTGGGAAACGGTTTTTTGGAGCATCAGCGCATTGCGTGGAAGATCGTGATGGCGTACGGCCTTCCGTGGGTCGTTGGCGTCCTGTATTACGTGCGATTCCCGTTGGATGAACTGGTGTTGGGGCGAACGTTCGCAACGAGTTCCGAACTGCAACCATTGGAATTCGATTTCGCGTTTCTGGCTCTCGGAATCGTGTGGGTGTTTCTGGGGATTGCGTGGATGGAACGCCGCCGTTTTTCCGTGAAACATCGCGGGTTCTGGTTCGCGTGGCTGGTGATCAGCTTTTTGATGCTGTTGCTTGCTCCCCGCGCCTCCATTTTTATTGCGCTGCCGGCCGTCATCTTTGCGGCGCCCGCGGTCGTGGCCGCGTTGAAGCGGTCGGCGCCGTTTCAACCCGTTTTGTTGGGCATCCTCGCGGTCTCCATCAGTTTGATGGTGTTAGTATTCTCTACGGGCGTTCAAGGCCAGTATTCCCGTGAAGCGGTGTCGGCTGCGGAATGGTTGTCCGTGGTTCCGGAAGAGCAAGGCGTTCTGTCCGCATGGGATCGCGGTCACTTGATTACCTACGCGTCCGGTCGAAAGGTGTTCATGGACGGGTATTTCGAGTTTGCGGACCAGTTGGATGCTCGGCATGCCATCGTGTTGCACACGTTTCAATTTCCCGACGCGGACGCATGGGCCTCCTTGCGGGAAAAAAACGTGCGCTACGTGTTTATCGACGGAGACCTGTTCTTTGATTCCCTTGTTTTTTCGGATTCCGTCGAGCATTTGGGGGCGGCGAATCGCATTTTGGACAATGGAGGCGCTCAAATCTATCAAGGGCGCGTCAAGTAAGGTATAAATATTTTTACCTCGTAAGGATTTCCTATGCGTCGAGGCCCCATCCCGAAAAAAACGCGAAAATCACCGACTTCGAAACGACCGAAAGCCCCTGATTTTCTATTGCACCTTGACGAGTTCGTGTCGGAAAGCATTGGCGAAAAGGGTTTGAGCGTATTACATTCCGTGGGAGACGGGGCCACCGATGAAATCATCGAAGAGTCGACTCAGTTGAAGATTGCGGAAATCCGTTCCATTCTCAATCACTTGCATTCGTACGGTTTCGTCGACTATACGCGCGAAAAGAACATGCAGAATGGCTGGTTTACGTATACGTGGAAATTAAATTTGGATCGGGCGATGCGCAACTTTTTGATGATGAAGCGTAAGGAGTGCGATACGCTGCGCGAAACCCTGTCCACCGAGGAATGTTCGGCCATTTATTCGTGCCGGAAAGGGTGTTCCCGTTTCAGTTTCGAGCCCGCGTTGGACCGGCGTTTCAAGTGCGATACGTGCAAGAACGATTTGCACGCCATTGACAACCGCAAGGAGCTCAAGCGCGTGGAAGTCAAGATCGCGGCGTTGGAGAAGATGCTGTCCGCGCATCGCGATGTCTCGTCGCCTCGTCCAGGCGAATGAAATATAAACCTGCTTTTCCCCTAATAGGTATTACTCTTGTTTTGTGTTTATAGCGGGGTAGGGTAGCCAGGAGTGCCCGCTGGGCTCATAACCCGGAGACCGGTGGTTCAAATCTTCTTCGAGGGAAAATCCACCCCCCGCTATTTTATTTTTCTTTATGGGGAGCGGCCGTCGAGAATTCGGTGCATTTCGAATGCGTGGGCCGGAGCACGATGCGCGTCTTATTCGTCATGCCGAGTCCGCCTAAAATCACGTCGTTGCCCACTATTTCGATCTGCAGACTATTCGGCAGCGTTTTGAAACTGCTTTCGTGATCATCGTGTACGACGAACCCGATTCCTTTTTGGTATAGGTCGATCAACAACTGGCGGGTTCGCGGGTGCAGCTTGGAAATATCGGGCTCAAAGGCGATCATGAGCGTGAACTCCGACGGCGAGGAATTGGCGGTCGCTTTCAACAAAGAGTACATGCCGAGTTGGCGAATGTCTTCGTGTTGGTCGGATAGATTGACATAAATCACGCGCCCGATTTCCTCTTTCCATGACGCGGATAATTCTTCCGAGATGTTCTTGGCGAAAAGATTCGAGTAGCCCTTGTTGATGACGCGGATAATGCGCACCGCGCGCTGGATCAGGAAGCGCGGGATCTCCCGGCTTTCGTGAAGCTGGACGAGCTCGTTACTCAAGTCGTCGAGGGACGACAGCTCTTTCCGTTTTTCTTCGTACAGGCGCTGAATCAACGGCGCCACGTTCGTTTCCTTCAAATGGAAGGCGGATAAGAAGAGTCCGGCGTCTATGAGCTTGAGGTCGATGAACAAATCTTTTCCGAGCCGGTATTCCTTGACGGAAAATCCGACGGGTTTGTCATGGAGATTGAATCGCTCGAGTCCTTGCGCGTCGTGATTGGGTAAGCCGAGTCCGGATAACGCGTTGTCTCCGTCGAACACGAGGCATGGCGTGTGATTGAACAACACGTTTTCTATGACGACGTGCATCGCATGCACGCGCTTTTCTTGCGTTCCGCCGACGATGGTCGTCGCACGCAGGTTTTCCATAGGGATTTCCACGACTTGATTATGGAAATCGGTTCCGAACGGCGTTTTGACGGTCGAGGGTTCGTGGACCGTCATCGGTTTTCCTTGAAGAAGCGCCATCAAGCTTAACGGATCTCCGAATAAGTATTGGGCATCTTTGTCGGTCATCTGCTTGGAATCCTTGACTTTCACGTGGCCGTTGGCTTCCAACGTCTTCTTGATAATGCGCCCCATGGACTCCAATTCGCCGTATTGTTTCGTGATTTCGGCTTCCAATTCCTCGGCGGTGTAGGAAATGAATTGGGGCGAGGCGTCGAGGAGCATGAATTGCTTGTGATCGTTTTTAGAGAATTTCTCTATGAACGTGATGTCTCGTTTTTGCGCGAGCATCACTTTCGATAAATCGCCTTCGATGAGAAACGGCTTGCGTTCCATGACGAGGAGTCCCGTAATCTCGTTATTCTGTTTTTCAAACAGGAGAATGAGGAGCAGGTGCTCTTCGTTCTGAAATATCTGGAGCGGATAGTCCTTCCACTGGGCGGTCAAGACTTTTTTCCAGGGCCCGTACGGTAACTCGGTATCCATGGAGATCTTCAAGCAGAACGGGTTAATAAATGATGTTCTGAAACGCAGAAAAAAGAAAGATTCACGCGGATTGTGGCCCGCGTGATCAACCCACCGAACTTATTTCATCAAGCGGAAGCGCTTAATGTGTTGCCACAATTTCTTCGTCATCAGACTCGGCGTTACTCCGGCAGAACCGAAGACTTGTTCCAAGGTCTTTTTCTGACCTTTGAACGAGATTTTTTTCCCTCCAAAAGGCTTTCTCACCATCAAAAAACACCTCTTTTTCACTCATTAAAAAAACGAGTGAGCTAAGGACGCAACGGGTCTTAATAAATGTTTTCCTCCGAGGGAGAAAACGGTTTTTCCCTCGTAAAAATCCCGTCACTTGAGGCGGATGCTGTCGAGGTTCATCGGGGCGCGGGCATCGACGTGGAGCATGCGGCCGACGGTGCGTGTCATGTTTTCGCACTTGGATTCTTCACCGTGCACCATGAAAACGCTGGAAGGGCGCGGTTTGATGGCGCGCAAGAAGTTCAAGAGCTGCATGCGGTCGGAGTGGCCGCTGAATCCTTCGACGGTTCTCACTTGCAGGTTGATTTTCAGCGAGTCCAACTTGTTTTTATCGTTGAGAATCGGTACTTCCAAATTTCCGTTTTGGATTTTTCTACCGAGCGTCATCACGCCTTGGTATCCGACGAAGATCATGGAATTCTTTTCATTGGCGGACATGAGTTTCAGGAATTCGACGGAGGGCCCGCCGGTGAGCATGCCGGACGTGGCGAGAATCACGCAGGGTTGTTCGCTGTCCACGATGGCTTTTCGGTCCATACCGATTGCGCTCTTGAACAGTGGTTTGTCGAACGGGGAATCGTTTTGCAATATGCGTCGCTGAACGTTGCGGTGCATGTACTCGGGGTATACGGTGTGAATGGCGCTGGCTTCTCGGCACATGCCGTCAATGTATACGGGTATGTTTTCGTTCCGGAGGTACTTCTCGAGGATGAGCATGATTTCTTGCGCGCGGCCGACCGCGAGCACGGGAATCAATACTTTGCCCCCCCGTTGAATGGTTTCGTGAATCACGGACATGAGTTGCCGCTCGCTTTCGTCGATGCGCGGACGCATGTCTTGCGGCGCCCCGTACGTGCATTCGGTAATGACGGTATCCACGCGCGGGAACCGGACGTCTGCCTGGTCGAACAAATTCGTTCGCCCGAACTTGTGATCGCCCGTGTACACGAGATTGTGCATGCCTTCGCCGATATGCAAATGCGCCATAGCGCTTCCGAGAATGTGGCCGGCGTTATGGAACGTAAAGCGAATTTTGGGTGTGATGTCGGTCACTTCACCGTATTTGCGAACGATGACGTGGTTCAACATATTCTTGACGTCCTTTTCCGTGTACGGGGGCGTATTGCCTTCCGATGTCATCACGTTAATGCAGTCTTGCTGCAAGAGCACCATGAGGTCTCGCGTGGGGGGCGTGCAATACGTGGGTCCTTCGTACCCGTACGCGTACAAGTAAGGGAGGAAGCCGGAGTGATCCAAGTGCGCGTGCGTAATGATCACGGCATCGATTTTCTCGAGGGCGAGTCCCATGGCATTCAGGTAGGGATAGGCCCGCGTGGGTTCCGACGTGTCCACGTTCAAGCCGCAGTCGAGCATCACGTTGCTATTGTTGGTTTGAAGCAGGAAACAACTGCGTCCGACTTCGCGGGCCGCTCCCAGCGCGGTAATCTTGACCCAGTCCGTCGATTTCTCCTCCTGCAGCATCTTCTTGCCCAGCGTATTCAAGAACTTCTTTCGCGTGCTCGAGTTTTTGATCAATGCGTTGCGAATGGCGGTAATCACTTCCGACGGCGAGGTCGGAGAACGCAATACGCGCGGACTCCACGCGGTTTCCAAAATAACGTTTTTCAGCACGAGGCCGTTCTTTCCGATCACCACGCCGGGTTTGTGCGCTTCAATCACGACTTCATTGAACACGGGATCGAATTTCACTTCCTTAATACCGGCATCGTCTGGAACGATTTGTCGAATGCGCTCCTCGGCCTTCTCCGGAGGCATGAGCACCGAACTATCGCTTCGCAACAAAATTTTTTTCCGAATGTGGGACGCAATGCGCGTGATCAAGTTTTCGTCGCTCGTGAACGCCTGCATGTTCTTCAGATACAACACGATTTGCGGTCCTTCCATCTCGATTTTAGTGAGCTCGCATTCTTTGGGCAAGACTTCCAGTACTTTGGTTTGCAGTTCCTTGATGTGATTGTTCGATGCCATGCCGAAACCTCGAGTGATTCCATTTGATGCGGCGAAGTGCAATAACCAATGAAACGCTTTCCGAGTTCTTCGAAGAAAAGGTGCGGTTTGCGCGTAAGCTCATTTGAGCAACGTCTGCATGCGTTCCGGCGACAGCCTCTCGACATTGCCTTTCGTGATGACCATGATATCGACGCCTTCCCCCGTGGCGTTATCGCGCTTCATGGCCGCCTTCACGGCTTGAACGGCCAGGCGAACGGCGTGTTCCTCACTCAAGTCATCTCGGAAGTGTTCGTCCAGAATGCCGTACGCTACGATGCTTCCCGAGCCCGTGGACGTATACCGTTCCTCGAGCAATCCGCCCATGGGGTCCAAATCAAACAAGCGCGGTTTTTCATCCACGCCGGCGACGATGAGCTGAACGAGGTACGGGAAATATTTGTTGCCTTGAAGAATGTTGGCCAACAGGGTAGCCGCGCCGAGAATCGGCATGGATTGACCGTTCGAATATTTGTACAAGTCCAGTTCCGCGCGCATCAATCGCACGAGGTTTTGCGCGTCGCCGACCCCTCCGGCGATGGTCATGGCGGCCGCGGAGTCGATTTGAAAAATCTTTTCCACTTCTTTGGAAGCGATAAACGAGCCCATGGTCGCACGCTTATCGGCTGCGATCACGACGCCGTGCGGGTAGATAATCCCGACCGTAGTCGTCCCTTTCATGAATTTTTTTTCATCCATCTGTGCCTCCCTCGTGAAGAATATGAATCGGGTGAGTAGCACTCTAAAATAATGAGTGAGTAATTACATGAGTGCGTAATCTATATAAACATTGCGTACAACTCGGCGCCATTTATTCGAGCGATCGCTTGCCACTCGTGCTCACCACGATGGCGATCGTTCCCGCTTTCAAACGATCCGTGGGCTTGGGAAGCGAGAACTTCTTTCCGTCGAACAACGCGAGAATGGACACGCCGGGATGTTTGACGGCTTCGTGCACCTTCTCTCCGTCCTGCTTTTTGGTAATTTGTATTTCGAATAACTCCACGTTGCTTTCTCCGGGGTTCAGCATGGCAAAGATCGTGGGGTTAACAATTTGATTGGCGAGATCTCTGGCGAGCGTGATTTCCGGAATCATGGCATCGATTCCCAGTTTTTGCAGAATCGCGGAATGCTGTCGACTGTTGCTTCGCGCGATGATGTGGCGGGCACCTGCTTGCTTCGCATAAATGGCGGCCAGGAAATTCACTTCTTCTTCTCCGCTCACGCCCACCACGAAATCCATTCCCTCGAGTTTCAAGCTATCCAGCAATTCCGGATCCGTGCAATCCCCGTGGACGACGACGGCGCGGCTTTCGCTGGCAATGAGATCGCAGACCTCCTTGTTTTTGTCCACGATCGTGATTCCGTGATCCGAGTTTTCGAGTAATTGGAGCAAGGTCAATCCGACTTTACCGGCTCCGAAGATGACGACGTTCAATTCAACCACCCCTGAGGTACTTCAACAAAACTAAACTGGGCAGAATTTCAATGCGCCCCAAATACATGACGATCATCAACCCGGCTTTTCCGACGAGGGGAAGCGAGGCCATGCTCACGGTCGTCAAGCCCACGTTTCCGAGAGCGGAGGCGACGGTGAAGAACGCGTCCATGCTCGGCAGGCCTAATGCCATGAATACGGCGGCGACCGAAAGGAGCAACAGCGAGTACAGAAATATAAAGCTTCCACTTTCCACCACTTGGTCTTGACTGACGGGCTTTCCGTTGACTTTGATGACCTGCACCGTCCCGTGCGGTAGGAAAAAGCTGCGAATTTTCGCTCGAAGACTTTTAAGGATGGTGGCCATGCGCCATAGTTTGACGCCTCCAACCGTTGATCCCGAACTCGCACCCGAAACCATGAGCAGCAACAACATGTACTTTGAGAAATCGGATAGCCCGCCCAAGTTCTCGACGGTGAATCCAGCCGTTGAAATTGCCGCGGTCACGTTGAAGAACGCATTATCTAACGGGTCGCCGAGCAAGTACATGATAACGGCGAACAACGGAATCGCCATCAGCAAGACTTTGAATTCCGTGTTGTGAACCATTTTTTGGAACCGTCCTTGAAAGAACTCGGAATGCAGTGCGAAGCTCGTGGCCCCGGCCATCATGATGAGGATCATGATGATTTTCTGAAATACCGTAAACGCCAGACTGTGCGATGGAAGGAAACCACCGGTGGCGATGGCGGCCATGGCCATATTGATCGCTTGAAAAACGGTGAGGCCTGAAAACCATAGGAATAACGCGCCCAAGATCGTGAGCGTGAAGTAAATGAGCCAGATTTTGTTCACCGTGTTCCGAATGCCGACATCGATTCCTTCCCGTCCCTCGGCTTTCAGTAACTCGCTGGCGGCCGGCGCCTTGATAACGATGAGCGCGAAAATGATGATTCCGACTCCGCCGACCCATTGCGTGAAGCTGCGGAAGAAAATCAAGCTCAATGGAAGGGTTTCGGGGGATGCGATCGTCGTTAAACCCGTCGAGGTCCATCCGGAAACGCTTTCGAATAATGCGTTCTCCATTTGAAATCCTGCCGCCATGTAGGGGATCGTGCCGACGAGGGGTATAATGAGCCAGGCGAGTGAGGCAATCACGAGCGCTTCCGAGCGGCTCAAGCGTTCGGCTTGTTTGGCTTTAATGAATTGAAGCGTGAGAAGCGATACGGCGAAGTTCCAAGGACGGCCTTCCACGGGTTTTCCTTGAAGGCGGTGCCACCATCCCGTGGCCGTTTCTCGCGCGAATTGCCCGAAGTTGCTCATGAGCCTCGGAAGGCCCGGAAGAATCATGAGGAACGCGAGAAGGAGCAGAGGGAGGAACATGGATTCTCCTTGGGAATACGCGAAAAGAGCGGGAACCAGCAACGCGACGCCTACGAATAATATCACGTCCGCTACGTGTTTAAGGATTCGCTGGACCAATCGGTTTCAACCTCTCTGATCTAATTATGGCATGGCTCTCTTTTTAATAAAATGCTTGCTCGCTCACCAATTTCCCGGAACGGTTCCGGCTGAAGAGCACCAGGTTCTTATCGTACACTGACTGCAGTGCGGTTTTCTGGCGTTGCAGATGGCGCGTCCGTGAAAAATCAAGAGGTCGGAAATAAGCAGGCGTTCGCTTTTTCGAACGAGTTTCATCAAATCGCGCTCAATCTTTGCTGGATCCTTGTGATGCGTTAATCCCAGTCGTTTCGACACGCGTTGGACATGCGTATCCACGGGGATACCGTCTAAGATCCCGAACGCATTTCCGAGTACGATGTTCGCGGTTTTTCTTCCGACGCCGGGAAGCTGCACCAGCTCTTCCATGGTTTTCGGAACCTTTCCGTTAAACCGTTCAATGATCATCCGGCTCGCCCGTTGAATGTGTCGGGCTTTCGCGTGGTAATAGCCCGTGCTTCGAATCCGCTGTTCCAGTTCGATGCGATTCGCTCGAGCAAAGTCGGAAGCGTTCTTGAATTTTTTGAACAATTTTGGCGTGACGTGATTCACGCGTGCATCCGTGCATTGCGCGCTCAAGATCGTTGAAATCAGTAGTTGAATCGGAGTTCCGTAATCGAGTCCCGTCATGGCTTCGGGATATCGTGAGCGCAGGCGTTGGATAATGGCTCGCGCTTTTTGTTTCGCATTCATTCGTATCGTCTCGTTTAAGGTAGTCTCCTCCTTTTTACTCTTCGCGCGAACGCTTTTTTCCTATCCGGATAGGCGGAAAATACTTGGGCGTCACATAGTCCGTTCCTGTTCGCCAGAGCAATTTCATGGCTTTTCCGAAGCGGCGTTCGGCATAAGCGCCTGCGGATTGTTGTCGTTCGCGTTCAATGCGCCACGACCGTCCCACGCGCTTGAATATGTTTCGGGGTTTTTTCGTTTTTTCCGTGGAGGAAATGGCAATGGGCGTATACTCCCAAATGCCTTTTCCTTCTCGGGCGAGCATGCGTTTGAAGGGCCCACGAATCCCTTTCAGCATCTGGGTTTCGTGATCTTTGACGAGCGTATCCGCTAGGTCATGCATATCGTCCCGATGCGAAGCCATGGCGATTTTCAGCAATCCCGGATGTTGAACTTGAAAGTTGTGAGATAAGACCACCATGCTGCGGTAATTTTGCAGGATGGATGCCAAATGCGTTTGCTCCGAGAGAGCGTTCGGGTCGTTCGGGGGTTGATATATCCCTTTACATAACCGGAGGCCCACCGGAATTTTCTGATTTTCAGCTAATGAGAGAACACGGCGCATCAAGCCTAAGGCGTGGTTTCTTGGATAGTTGGCTTGTAAGGCGAGTGCCAACATCCCATTTCTTCCTCCCACATTTAACCGTCGTGCAAATTCTCGATAGGCCCGAATCGTGAAATTATGGGAAGAGGAATCTTCAATATCCATTTCGACTTTGATTCCGTTTTTGGTGGCGTAATTAATGATGGCCCACAGGTTTTCCATGGTGAACTTACTGCGACCTCCTTCTGGAGCTATTGAGTGAAATCCGAATTGCGTGGGTTTGATGGAAATGCGCGCATTGGACCGAGCCCATTGTCTGCCCGTTTTGACACGATGTTCCGCAATGCGATCGATTAAATCGTAATAGGATTGAATATCCCGCTCGACCGCCTTTTCAGAGTGATGGTGTTCGCCGAGGATATTGAGGATCGCTCCTCCGCCTCGTCGTTGCAGCTTATCGGCGTGCTTCAAACCGTTTTCTATGCCTGCAGCGGACCACACGCGGTAACCGACTTCCGCCATTTTCCTTTTGACGATCATGAAACAGCCCTATGCCCGTATGTTGATTCCGAACGCTTTTATTCATTTACGTCCTTCTGGGGTTCAATGGCCAGTTTCAGCGAACCGTTTCAGGATTTTGTTCGGCGCCCGTATTACGCGCTGTCCCTGTTTGCGGTGACCTTGTTTTTCGGGGTCCCGTCGTTATTCGAGGGGAGTGCGCGTACTGGGCTGGAATGGTACGTCGTATGTTCCACCGTGGTTCTCGGGTTATACTTCGTTCATCGACAGCGGGTGGGTGACCGGGCCTACGTGCGGGATTTGAAGGTGGGTGTTTTTCAGAAAACCGTGTTGGCCGCTCTTCTCGCCTTCCTGTTTATTGCGGTACTGGCTTCCGCGGAATTGGATGCGTACGCGTTGCTCGTTTGGTTGAAAGCCGGGTTCGGGTAACTCTTTTAATGTTGGGCGTGCATCTATTCATTAGATGATGAGTCCTTTGTTACCGAGCTTCGGCTGTGAGGAGTGACGGACGGGCTGATAATATTCGTGTTTCTTTGGTCGGATATTCAACCAAAGCGTTTAATGGCGGTAATCCCGTTCTGGTATGATGGATACCCTTGTGTTGGGTGGAGGCTGTTTCTGGTGCACGGAGGCGGTGTTCGCGCGCGTGAACGGCGTCAAGAGCGTCCTACCGGGTTATGCGGGCGGTCATGCGATTCACCCGACCTATGAAACGGTGTGCTCGGGGGAAACGGGTCACGCGGAAGTCGTTCAACTCGAATTCGATTCTTCGACGGTTTCGTTGGAACAACTGTTGACGATCTTTTTTTCCGTTCACGATCCCACGACGTTAAACCGCCAGGGAAACGATGTGGGCACGCAATACCGTTCCATTATTTTGTGCACATCGGATGCCCAGATGGATCGCGTGCAATTCTTCGTGCGGAAAAAAGCGGTTGAGCATGCGCACGCCGTTGTGACGGAAATCAGGCGTTTGGATCGTTTTTATCCTGCGGAGCAAAAGCATGAGCGGTATTACGATCGGAATCCCGATGCACCGTATTGTCGCTTGGTCATCGCGCCCAAACTCGAAAAACTGGACCGGAAATTTTCGAAATGATTCGAGCGATTAAACCAAACCGTTAATAATCCTCAAACCGATCGAAATCTCGCTCTATTTACTATTAGGTGATTTGGCATGTCTTTTATTCTGAAGAACGGATTGTTTTCTTTCGTGGCGCTGGCCTCGCTCGTATTAGCGGGCTGCACGCAAGCGCCGGCCCCTGCGCCGACGGCATCACCTGTGCCTACTGGAAATATTGAAGAATCGCCGTCTCCGACCTTGGAAGAACCGCCAATGCCGACGGGTGTCATCGAGCCTACGGACGTTCCCGGACCAACGGAAGTGCCGGTGCCATCGGAGGACGTATTAACGTTTACGATGGGTGAAATCGCGCAGCACGGTTCCGCGGAAGATTGCTGGTTATTGATTGATGGAAAAGTGTATGATGTCAACCCCTTCATTGCCGGTGGAAATCACGGAGGTGGTGATGCCATCCTGCAAGGATGCGGCATTGATTCAACGGAGTTGTTCAATACGCGTCCCATGGGTTCAGGGACCTCGCATTCCGAGAAAGCCCGCTCGTTCCTTCCGAATTTCTACATCGGAGAGTTCGCGGGTTGAAAACGCTCTTTCCAAAGGCGCAGCAATTCAAATAGTAGCGTGAGCGCGAATACGAAGAAGAAGAGCCCGCTAAAGAGCGTAAGCTCTTTGAAGTGATTGCCGACCCGCCAAGCGTGAAACGCGATGAAGGGATAAGCGAGGTAAGCGAGCTTGTGCAAACGGAACCATTTCTTTCCGAGCTTGCGCACCGCGTAATCCGTTGAGGTCAGCGCGAGCAGGAACAGGATGAGGAGGGCTCCGTAAGCGGGAACCAACGCGTTCCCGTTGTTCGCGTTAAACCCAAAAATCGCGTCGAGGTTTCCGTTGAAGAAGAATCCGAATAAGATGAGGTAGTGGAGGGCCGCGATTACGAATGCGCTGACTCCGGCGGCTCGGCGGGCTTTAGCGAATGTCGGGTTCAAGGAAAACGTCGGGCGAACTTTTCGAAGCGGCGTAACGAGGAGGGCAAAACTGATGTAGGCGAACGCTAGAAAGCCTAAGTTGGACGCGAGTTCGACGGCGTCGAATCCTCGTTGGTCGGCTGACACGAACGCAAGAATCAGGAGTACCAACGCTTCCGCGTACGTGAGCATGCGCGCGTGGGGAAAGGCCCACTGATTGAATTCCTTCCAGACCATGATTCAATTCACGCGTTACTTTTGGATATGGACGGTTTGTGTCGGGAACGCGAAATCGATTTTGTTTTTCTCGAATGCGTCCGCGATGTTCAAGTTGATGGTTTGTTGAGCGTCCATATACACGTTGTAGTCCGCGCTGTCCAAATAATAGACGACCTCGTAATCCAGCGAGAAATCGCCGAATTTCTTGAAGTGGACGCGATCCGTTTTGCAGAGGGGGTTCGCGTCGACGATTTTCTTGACCATGCCGGGGATCTTCTTCATTTTCGCTATCGGGGTTCCGTACACGATGCCGAACGAGAATTGGATGCGACGCTTTTGCATCCGCTTGTAATTGTTGACGCGCGTGCTCGTGAGTTCTTGGTTGGAGACGACAAGCTCTTGTCCTTGAAGGGTTTGGATGCGCGTGGTTTTGATGCCAATGTATTTCACGACGCCCATGTCACTTCCGATGATGATGAAATCGCCGACTTTGAAGGGCTTGTCGAAGTAGATGCTGAACGATGCGAGGATGTCGGAGAGCACGGCTTGAGCGGCCAGAGCGATTGCCAGGCCCCCGATTCCGACTCCGGCAAGTAGTGCGCCGATATCCAGACCCAGATTATCGAGGATGAGTAAAGCGGCTACGACCCATATGATGGCGTGCGCGAAGGTTTTCAACACGTTCATCATGGCTTCGTCGTGTTCCCCTTTCTTGCGCCGTTTTTCCGTGTACGCGTCCACCAAGGCCGAGATGACGCGGTTCACGCCCTTGACCACGTAATACATGATTCCGATGGCGAGAGCATATTCGATGCCTTTCGAGAGAATGGGTTCCAGCGTCAGCGGCTGGGTACTAACATATAGTGCAGTGAGTAAGTACACGGGGGCCTTGATCTCATGGATGAAATCAATAATGTAATCGTCGTACGTGTGCCGGGTTTTACGCGATAAGGTATGCAACGCGGATAAAACGATTTTCTTGAAGATCCAGAGTACGATGACTACGGTGACGAAGTAAATCAGCGAGTCCATGTACTGGACGCCCGTGTTTCCAAACGCGGTCCAATCCAAATACGGTGCCAGCGAATCCGATATCATTCCCGAGTCCCCTCTTCAATCATTAACGAATAATGAGCATAACGCCCGACGTGACGAGTACGATGCCGCCCCATTCCTTTATGGAGAGCGTGTCATTGAGCAAGAGAACCGACAGGATGGCGACCATGACGCTCGAGCTGCTGACGATCGCGGTAACCAACGCGATCTTGCCGCTTTGCACGGCCATGATCAGCGAAATAAAACCGATTCCCGCGAGCAGCAAAAACAAGAGAGTCAATTTGCCGAAGTCCGATGGCATGACCAAGAAGCGCAGGTGCGTGAAATACAGGATGACGAGAATGGCCACCAGCACCCCGACCGCTGTAAGAAAAATAGGTTGGTTCTTTTCAATGATTTGACCCACGTCATTCTTCAAGAGCTCCTTCAGCGCAATGTTGCCAAAGGAAAAGAAGAGCATAGTGACGAGAGCATACACGTACCATTCGACCATACGACTCGCATCCATAACTCGAAGCCTATTTAAAAGCGTGTGGGCCGTGCATGCGGTTTCGTTTTAATGGGTGTGGCGGGAACGCGGGCGACAGAATGTTTATTACGTTTGCCTTCTCGAGAAACTAGTGGGGGAAAGAAAGTGGACGCGTTCATGTTTTTAGTCATTGTGGGGCTTGGCGGGCTGATGTTGCAGGAAGAAAATTATTACGCGTTGACCGTGCTCGTGGTTCTGCTTATGGTGACGGGAGTGATTCCCGTACCGATTCGTTGATGGTATGAAGCTGGCTTTTGTTTCCGATACGCATTTCGGTTTTAGCGAAGATAGCGCTCCCCAAGCCCGCGAAGCGCTACGGGCGGCGTTGGATCGCGACGTGGATGCCATCATTCTTCCCGGTGATTTGTTTGATTCCCGCGTGCCGAAGCAGGAAGTCATTCACGAGGGCGTGCGCGTGTTTCGCGAAATTCAGCAAACGGGCTCTTCAACGGTTTCGATCACGGAAAAAGTGGCGGACGCGGAAAAAAAAGTGGTTTGGAAAGGAGTGCCGTTGCTTGCGATTCCCGGGACGCACGAACGCAGAAGCAAGGGCATGACGAACATCATTCAAATTCTTGCGGAAGCAGGCTTATTGATCAACGTGCACGCGCGTCAGATTCTTTTGGAGAAGGACGGGGAGCGAGTATGCGTGCAGGGCATGCAAGGCGTTCCCGAGGAGTACGTGCGCAAGACCTTGCAAGCCGCTTCATTCACCCCGGAAAAAAACGCGTTTAATCTGCTGGTCTTCCATCAGAGTTTGCGGGAGCTGCTTCCGTTCGAGAAAGAGGATTTTATTTCTCTTCAAGAGCTTCCCGGAGGTTTTGACTTGTATCTGAATGGCCATATTCATTGGAATGTCGATCAAGAGAAAAACGGGAGACGGTTAATCGTTCCGGGTAGCACGGTCATTACGCAGATGCGCAAGCGCGAGGAACAACCGAAAGGGTTTTACGTGTTTGATACGCGGACGCGGGAAGCGCGGTTTCATGAAATCAATAGCCGGCCGTTCCATTTTATAGAGATTTCGTTCGAGAACGCGTCGCCTCATGCGGTGATTGACGCATTGGATACGCGTTTGAAGCCCCTGGCCGAAACGCATTCCGGGAGAAAACCGTCCGTTCGGTGCATCCTGAAAGGGTCTTTAGATAAAGGATTCGTTTCCTCGGCCGTTGACGTCGAGCCTTTGGAAGCGAAGTACGGTTCGCAGTTGCAATTGTATATAGAGAAACGCTTCGAATCCAAGGAATTGAAGGAGAAAATTGGTTTGCTGCGGAAACTGCGGGAGGAAAAAAAGGGGGCCAGGGAATTGGGAATGGAGTGGTTGCGTCTGCGTTTGAAGGAGAACGGCGTGGAGATGGAGGACGCGGAAGCCGTGTTCGATTTGCTGGCGGAAGGCGATTTGGACGAGGCCGAGAAACGGATTTAGCGCTTGGGTTCAATGTGAATGACCACATCTTTCACCGCGGGAACGCGTTTCTTTAGACGTTCTTGCAAGTGATGCGCCAGGGCATGCGCTTTGGAAACACTCTTGGCTCCGTCCACCTGCATTTCGAAATCCAAATAAATTTTTCCGGCGACTTGCCGTGCACGCAGTTTCGTGTATCCCCTGACGCCAGACGTGGAGCGAATGATTTCCCTCAGTTTTTCAAGTGTTTCGGGCGAGGGACTCGTGTCCACGAGTTCACTGAAACTCTTCTGTCCGACGCGGAACGCGGGTTTGACGATGAAATAAGTGATGGTGAGGGCGGCAATGGGATCCGCCAGCGGGTAACCCATACTCGAGAACAGTACGCCGACTACCGCGACGCCGTTTTGTAGTACGTCAGCAGAATAATGCGCTCGCGTGGCTTCCAGCAGCAAACTCTTATGGCGCGGGACGTGTTTGTTCAAGTACCGGACGAGAAGAATGTCGAGGGCAATGGTTCCCAGTAGTACCGCGAGCTCGAGTCCCGTAATGGATAGGGCGGTGGGGGATAGAAGACGTTGAACGGCTTCGTACGCAATGTATAGTGCGGTCAAGAAAATGAACGAGACGACTGCGAGGCTGCTCACGTGCTCGAATTTTTCGTGTCCGTAGGGATGTTCGGCGTCAGCGGGTTTCTCGGATTCCTTGAGCCCAAAAAAGGCGATGAAGCTGGCCAGCAAGTCGAAAATGGAGTCGATGAGCGTGGCGAATACCGCCAGGCTTCCGGTAATGAGCGCCACGAAGAGCTTGGCGAGAATGAGGAGCAGGTTGGCGGCAACCGTGAGACTGATGATGCGGAGTTTGGGTTTCATGTCCCTTCAAGGATAGCTGCGGTTAATGACGCGCGGGAACGGTACGGTATCTCGAATGTGCTCCAATTTCGCAATCCAACGCAGCAATCGTTCGGCGCCCAAACCGAATCCGGAATGGGGGACGGACCCGTACCGTCGCAGATCAAGATACCACTCGTAGTTATTCGGGTTTTGGCCTTCCGTTCGAAGGCGCGCCTCCAGTTTTTTCACGTCGTCTTCGCGCTGCGATCCCCCAATGATTTCCCCATATCCTTCAGGGGCAAGGCAGTCATTGCATAACACGGTTTTCGAGTCCTCCGGGTCTTCACTCATGTAAAACGCCTTGATTTTCTTCGGAAAATGCGTGACAAAAATGGGCTGGGCTTCCTTTTCCGTCAATAATCGTTCTTCTTCGGCACCCAAATCATGCCCCTCCTTGATGTGACTGCCTTTCTCACGCAGTAATTCGACCGCGTCATTATAACGCAAGCGCTTGAACGGAGTTTTTACTTTCAGTAATTCCGCGGGATCGCGGCCCAATGCACGCAATTCTTCGCTGCTCTTCTTCGCCAGATCGTGGCATACAAACGTAACGAGTTCTTCCTCGAATTTCAACAAGCCGTCCAAGTCCATGTACGCCTCCTCGCCTTCCACGTGCCAATACTCGGCGAGATGGCGCACCGTACGACTTTTTTCCGCGCGAAACGAAGGGGTGATGGCATAGACTTTCTCCAACGAGTAAATGAGCGCTTCCAAATACAACTGCGCGCTCTGCGAAAGAAAGGCTTTTTTCCCGAAATAATCGAACGTAAACAAGGTGCTTCCCCCTTCGCACGCGCCGCTGACGATGATGGGCGGCGTGGTCTCGAAGTACCCTTTCTTTTTGAAGAGGAGGCGAATGCTTTCCAGCATCTGCGCCTTCACTTTCATGACGTGCGTCTGTTGCTGGCTGCGGATCCATAAATGCCGTATATCCAACAAGAATTCCGTGCTTTTGTCTCGACTAATCGGAAACGGTTTGGCGGAATGCCGTATACGGAAATCCAACGCACGCATTTCAAAGCCTCCGGGTGCCCGGCGGTCTTTTTGAACAATGCCTTCGGTTTCAACATGCGCTTCCATGAGCGCTTCTTCAGCTGCTCGCATGGATTCATCGGATACGCGGTCTTTCTTGACGGCTACTTGAATGATGCCGCTGGCATCGCGGATGACAATAAACGCAACACCGCCGGAGGAGCGCTTGCGGTGCACCCAACCGCGCACGCGCACCTTTTTTTCATGTTGACTCTCGTGAAGTAAAGACGCAATCGGCTGGAATTCCATGCAATACCCCTCGCACGTTCTAGCATCGCCAACCTTAAATATACTTCCGGCTCTTGCATTCGTATGGCCGATCTGTCGGGGTGGTCTATAGCGTACTACGCGTACTTTGCGTTGGGTTCCGTGGCCTTAGGCTACCTCTTATTACGACTCACCTACCCCGAAGTGCGCTTGTTCGACTTGAACCTGAAGATGGGGGTTTCCGCCATATCCGGTTTCCTGATCGCCATTGCCGCATTCATCGTCGACTACGTATACAACAGTGCGGACGTGGTGACGCGCCAAGGGCTCTTTCCCCTGGTGTTCTTTCTCCTCATCATTGGCGCGTTCGGCGTACTCAAACTCTATTTTTTGATTTTTCAAAGCAATTTTTTGACGGTGGGCATTCCCATGGCCTCGTCATCGATTGCATTCGTTCCCCAGCACCGCGAATCCGAACCGGCGCATCACGAATCCAAACCGGCATCGGATTCGCACGAATCGCATAAACCCGAACTGCGTTATCGCAAAGAACGCGAGACGAAACCCGTGCATGCATCATCTCCCGTCGCGCCGCTTCATCCGGCTGCGCCGGCTATCGCGAAACCCGTTCAACGCAAAGAACCCGAACCCTCTCCCGAAACGCCATTGGATTTGGATCTGACGCGCGTCATGCGCACCGACTCCTTCAAACCCGTCCAACCCCAAAAACCATCTGAAAAAGAAAAGGAACTTCAACGGATGTCTCCGGCGGAGCGCCTGAAACGCGTTCAAAAGGAAAGCGTTTCCGAATCCAAGCCGCCCGAGCAAGTCCCACCCGCATCTCCCGCGCCTTCCCATCCCGCCGAACGCGCGAAACCCGTTCCTGAAAAAATCGTTCCGAATCACGCTCTCCTCCCACCTGCTCGAACGCAGGACGTGCTTCCTCCCCGGGAACAAAAACCGTTAGATAAAGAAGCCAAACGAAGACAAATCATTTTGAAACTCAAGCAAGAAGAATCCTATATTGAACCGAAAAAAGGCGGGATGCTGACCGGTTTGTTTTCCATGCTTCAAACGAAATCAAAACCGAAGAAATTAGTGGAAAAACCGTTGACGATCCTGAAAGCGCCTTCCAAAGAACCGTTGCGGTTGCACGGAATGGGGCCCTTGCCGCGCAAAGAACTTTCTGCTGCACCGAAGACGCCGCACCCGCAAGAATCCGGGGGCCATCTGGCGACGATCACGCGTGTCGTGGAAGAAGAACGCGCCAAGAAACAGAAGACGCGCGTCGAGCCCATCCAAACCTCGTACAAGGAAATCATGGAACCGAGCGTCATCCCGTTGAAACCAGAAGGAGGAAAGTCCAGCAAGACCGAACGCACGCGCACCGGACAATTACGCGAAATCACGGCGGACGATTCTCAAGAGTCTCCGAATGCCCAAGAAAATCCGGAGCCGCATTCCTCGGACGATATCATCATGACGGTTCACGGACCGCGCCGCATGTATTCCGAGCGCCATGAACCGGCGCCGCCGACCGAGGAAGACGAAATGGCGGACGCCCTCGTGTCCGGAGCGCCCGAAAAAACGGCTCCGAAAATGGTGCGCCGTCGATACATGTCCTCTCAAGGTACGGACTCGGATGACGTCAGCGTGATCGCGAATCGGGAAACGGCCCGCAGTGAAAACTTCGATAGTATCGTCTCGGATGTTTACTCGCAGCTCAAGGACTCGGAGCGCAAAGGAGGCTTGAGGAATAAACTGTCGGTGAACGCGCCGTCGAAGGAGAAGGCCGCAGCCACAGAGCCCGCGGCCAAGCTCTCGTTTGAAGATCTGTTGCCTGAAAAGAAGGAGGAAAAAGCAAGGGAAAAGCAGTCGGAAGTATTTCAACAATTGCGCGGGATGGCCGATAAGAAAGAATCGGATATCGCGTTCGTGAAAATGGAGGCCAACAAATCCATGGGGTGTCCGACGTGTCACGCGCAAAACTCGCGCATCATTTTCTGCCCGTATTGCGGTAAAGGCTTGTGCGCGAACTGTAGTCCAAAAATCAAGCCGCACCCCGATCACTTCGTGTACGCGTGTCCGAATTGCAAGGAAGACATTGAGGTCAAGAAAAAGGTGAACGTGTCCGCATGAAGGCCCAAACCGCTTTAGAGTACGTGTTCTTGATCGGAGGAGCGATGCTGTTTATCGTTCTCGTGTTCATGGTGACGCGCACGAACTTGTTGGGTAGCGCGGAGAACGAGATCGATTTGACGTCTCAGGAAGTGGAAGAGTTTCTGGATTACATTCCACAGGCACCGAACGGTTCCGCGGTTCCGTCTGATTTTTTCGAGGTATCCCCTCCAGCCCAGCCGCCGACTCCCGTGGAACTATTAGATTGCGAGATGGCAGATGGCGATTATTGGGCGGACGATGTACGCTATGTGTTAACACGGAACATCGCTTTTGACGGATCAGGAACCTCGTCTTCGTGCATTACGCTGCAAGGAACGAATGTGGAACTTGATTGTACCGGTCACACGATTTCGAATGGCGCCGCCGGATCCTATGGAGTTCGTGCCCAGATCGGGGATTCGATGACTATACGGGGTTGCACGATTGAAGGTTTTAATGTCGACGTATCCGTTGTCAACGTGGACAATAGTTACGTAATCAGTAATACGTTGAATTCATTTTCTCTTGCCGGAATCGACGTGACGGGCGGCACGAACGCGCGAGTGGAAGGTAATGCGATTGATGGAGGCGGGTCGGGAAACGAAGGAATCTTCGTCGACGGAAATAACCAAATGGATTTGATTTCTAACACGGTTCAAAATGTTCCAACGTGCTCTTCTATTGATAATACCCCTGATCTCACCGCAACGGGAAACCAGTTCTCCGGTTGCACTAACGCGGGAGCCGGTATCGGTTTTCTTATCAAATCAGGGGCGACCAACGCAGAGCTTCTTGTGAATACCATTACGGCGAGTGATATAGGGGTTCAGTGCGATACGTGCACCGGCCTACGACTTCTAGCCAACGACATTTCAACGAATGCCTTTGGGATTAAGTTCTGGAAGGCGGACAGCGCTTGGGTTCAAGCGAACGCCTTGACCGACAACACGCAATTCGGCGTTTATTTGGATGCGGTGGGTCTAACGAACGATAATTGGTTCCAGGACAATGATTTGACTGGGTATGGAAATTGTGCGTTTTACTTGTGCGGGGATGTGACCGGCGGTTGCAACGAAAACGATTGTCCTTCCGACATTCAAGGATGCACCAACAATACCGTTATGGGCAACAACAACGACCCGATGTTCTGCCGAAGAGGTAATCCGTAATGAATGCCTCGTTTGAGATAGAGTTTTCGAGTGCGAAGCACGCGAAGCACGCGCTCCAAGTCATTAAGAGCGACCAGAGCAGTAAAGTGGTTTTAAGCGTGAAAGCAGCGCCTAAAAACCCGAAAGCTATATATTGCCGTATCGAATCCCATTCTTTTGCCGCCCTCCGCGCCCGCGCGACCTCGTTGTTGCGCGATGTGAAGATTGCGCGGGATACGTTCGCATTCATTGAAAAAGGATGAAAAGGTGAAAACCCCCATGAAAAAACGCAAAAAATCCGTCCGGAAAGCCCGCATTCAACATCAACGCGCCGATTCCTACGCTGCTCCAAGCGGAGGCCGGGCATTCATGAGCCACCGGCTTAAAGTGTTCTTGGTGCTGGAGTTGTTGGCGGTATCGGTGTTAGTGGCTATTGCATTCGGATACTTCTAAATGCATCACCTGATGCACTAGTGCCGGAGCCGTTCGCCCCTCTAATATTTGAACCCCTTTTTTTCTCGTTTTTGCTTTACTTATTTCAAAATGCAGCACGTGCTGCATTATGGCATTTTCCTCGTGCTTATTAACCTTTAGTTACGTATGCTATTCGGGTTTGTTTTCTCGCTATTTTTGCTTTTGCTTAAACCCCGTAATCGACGAAAGCCGAAATTAATAAAAATTAGGTTTTTAGAGGGAGAATTCCTGAAAAAGAGACAGGTTTACGTCTCTACGGATATCCCTTTTCGTCAATTGACAGGGAGCAAAGGAAATGTTTAAATAGGGGAGAAAAACCATCTGCTACGCGCGGAGCAAGATGCACCCACTCTCTGCAGGAAATTCATTTTTTTATGTGCTGCAGAAAAGCGTTATGCGAATAATAGGCATGTGTTGGTTTTGATGACGCAACGCTTTTTGAGTGGAAAGTTTTGTTACGCTCACAGCACGGGTGCCTCCCGCATCGGTGAAGCGGAAAGTGACGGAGAAGATCTTTGAAAAATAGGGTCTTCAGCAACATGAATCTCGAGGTGAGATTTTGTGAGAAGCCTGAACGTAAAAAAAGTAGCTGCGATTGCGAGCGGCATGGGTTTGCTAGGAGCCGCGTTTGCAGGAGCAGTTAGTGTAGACTCAGGTCTGAGTTCCTTCCCGTTCTTTACGAACGGCGAGCCCAACGTGAAAATCGCGGTGGGTACGAACGCAGCGGCGTCCGATGGAGTGGTTGCAGCTAACATTGCAGCCATGATCGGAAACCTTGCGTACAAGGACCAGGCAGTAACGGTCTTGGGTATCGACCAGCTATCGTGCAACGGCGGCGCGGGCGGATCCGGTTCGTGCGATCTCTCTAACAAGAAGGTCACGCTGACCGTGACGACGCCGGGCGTAAACCCTGCATCTGCTTTCAGCATGCAGGCGTACGTGAACGACAACGTCGACTTTAACCCGGACACCACGAGAAATACGACCACGTCCTTCTCGACGACGAATACGTCGTTCAACAGCCCGGTTGGGCCGAAGGTCATCACGAAGGACAAGACACCGGTGCTTTCTCCGCATGGAGACCTTGCCAGCGATGGAAAAATCGCTTACTCCAAGGGCTCTACGAACACGAAGGAAGAGCAGCGCGTCTATGCTCTCGCGAAGGTTCAATACGACGAAACGTCGAAGAGCCTGCAGGCGAAGGAAGCTAAGACGGGTTATGAGGCCATCTTTACGGACCCCATCCCCCTCTGCTTGGATACCTCAAAGAGCTATGCGAACTGTGCGGACAACGACAAGGTCACGAAGAACAATGTGCGCATCACCTTCTTGGGTGAAAAGTGGACCATTATGGAAGTCACTGCCTCTGGAGCCGGTGCGTCGCAAGTCATTCTCGGAAAGGAGATCCAGCATAAGGATATCATGCGCGTCGGTGATTCGGCAACCACGCCGGACGGATTTACCGTGACGCTGGTCGACTTGTCAGGATTTGGTTATGGAGCTAACGCGTTACCGCGAGTTTCGTTCACCATTACCGACTCCAACGACAACTTGATCAAGCAGATCACCGTTGATGAAAACGCGACCTCCACGACCGTCTCTGAAGCGAACAACTTGGTCATTAAAGTGAACAGTGCGTTCCCAGGAGCGTTCGCGAAGGAAGCGTATGCGGATGTCTCGCTGTACTCCAACAAACTGGACATCACGCACAACCAGGAAGTGTCGGGTGGTGACAGCCACAAGAACTGGAAGGCAATGATCTGGGGAGCTTCAGTAGGCTCTTCGGAAGGAATTGCCCGCATCCAGATCTTCAACGATGTCGACCAAATCTACAAGACTCCGATCGCCACGTCGTTGAACCCCGGCGAATCCATTGACATCATCAAGGGATTGGCTGGATTCAAGTTCAACTACCTCGGCTTGGAGGATGTGGACTACGACTCGCTGACCTTCTCTATCCAGAAATCGCAGACACTACCCATTGCCACGGAAGTTGCAACGGGTAATATGACCGCGGTTATTGAGGACTTCGTTCTCATCCAATCTGGAAAGAGCAATGCGTTCCAGCTACAGAAAAACGTGGACTCCGTCTACGTTAAACTGTCGGAATTCAACACGACCAGCGGCATCCAGGGTACCGTATACTATTACGACTCTGGAACGGGTTGGTATATCACCAACACGTCAGCCACAGGTGGTGCCCTGAACGCCAACAACGCAACCGCTTTGCTGTACCACTACAGCAGCACGGAAAGCGCTGGAATTCAGGTAACGAACAACACGTGGAACGGAACGAGCTTTAACGACAGCGCAACCGCGACGCACAACGGAACGCTGATTCTCATCCCCGAAATTACGGAGGATGCGAACGGAACGACCGCGCAAGTGTCGGGAACCGCTGCGAGTTCGAACTTCCACTGGACGCTGCAATATGACGGCACGCTCCGCCAGTTCGTGAACACCATCGGAACGACGACGATCGACAAGATAGGCTATGACTCCCTAAATGGTTTGGGTGTCGATGCCCTTCCCACGACGGCTCCGGCTGTGGCTGCTAAAGAGCCTGGCTACACGAGTAACCGTGGAGGCATCTTCAATGCCATCTCTTCGACGTCGGCTACGTTCAGTTACCCGACGACCGTGGCGCACGCCAAGTTCACGTTGACGCAATCTGGTATTAGCGCGTCCGCGAACGAGGCCGACTACACGTTGTCCGAAGGCGACTCGCAAGACATCGGTGGCGGATACTCCATCCTCGTGAAGGAGATCACCGCAGATGCGGCAGTCGACGAAACTGTGGCAGACGAAGACGAGGAAATGGAAAATACGGGAACCGTCTCGGGCGTCTCGAACCTCAAACCCAGCGTGTCGAACGCGGCAGTTGTTACGAAACTCTCGGCAGGCAGTCCTCTCGTTGTCTTTGACACGGAGGCTGGCGACACGGCATCTCTCGTTGTAATCGGAGGTCCGGTTGTCAACTCGCATGCACAGAGAGCGGGTATCACCGTTGCACCAGGCAGCGAACCCATCGTGAAAGTGATGGGCTCGAAGGTTTACGTGCTTGGTTACACGGCTGCAGACACGCAAGCTGCAGGAACGGAACTCGTTCGATGGTTAGCGTCGAACCGTGACAGCGTCAGAGGTTAAGCAACCCTAAGAAGGGGCTCAACGCCCCTTTTCTTTATTTTTTCTTTTTCTTCTTTTTTTATTTTCCCCGAGTCTTTTCCTTCTACATAAACGCTTTTATTCTCTCCAGCGTTCTCTTTCCTTCATGCGATTCGTTATCCTGTTCCTCGCGCTTTTTGTTTTGCTTTCCGGTTGCTTAGTGAACGAGGGCGACGCCTTGCCTTCTCCGACTCCCATTGTCTCTTCCACCCCTCCTCCTTCCGACGGATTCTACCAAGGCATTCCGTATTCGAATACCTTTGACATCGTGCAAGGCTTTGTGGAAATGGAGTTGCTTTCCGGTGCGTTATCCGGAGAACCCGTGTTCGGAGACTCCCGAGATCCTTCAAAGAACCGCTTGTTCACTCTCTATGACGCCTCGTACGGTGAACTCGGCGCTTACTACGTTTGGACGAAACGCATGCCCGCGCCCTCAACCCCTACGACGGACTGTATTCCTTCCGACGTCTTTTTCGGCGACATCCCTCTTCCTTCGGAATTGCGCCTTTCCGAAACGCATACGTTCCGAATTCCCGTGCGGTATGCTGAAGGCACGTGTCCAGACTCCGAATTCATTGATTCGGTGAATGTTTCCTTATTCGAGGGTAACCGGTTTATCGATGAAATGATGATTTCCCAGTTGGATTCCGGGGACACGGCGACGTTGAAATGGACTCCTGACGTGGATGGCGTTCATGAATTGACTGCGAGGCTTTCCACGCCTCAAGGCCAACTCCGTTCCAATGACGAGGTCGAATTAGAGCTTTCGGTGCTTCCCTTGGGCGTGATTCAAGAGTCGCACGAATGGCTTTCCATGCGCGTCGACCGCTCCAATCGGCTCGCACAGAAGTTCGACGTGGCGAGTACGGTTCGCATCAAGAGCATTGTGCTTCGAGTGCGCCGTCTTTCCGAGAATCCGGCAGGCGAATTCACGGTTCAGATACGGCATGACGCCTTAGGCAAGCCGTCCGGCAGCGTATTGTTTGAGGCGCGTCGCGGTATGGTGATACTTCCCAGCGATTTTGGGGACGCGCGGTTTGGTTTCCCGACGGATTCAACGCTTCCGAAAGGAACGTATTGGATCGTGGTGATGGGCGCGAATTCGTTGACGCCTTTCGAGGTCATGACCCTCAACCTGTCGTACCCCGGTAGTTTGCGCACGATGGGGGATATTTCGACGCCTCCGCAAGTCGAGGACTGGATGGTTTCGGATTCCGCGTTATATTTCGGGCTCTCGGGGCTGCCCGCATGAATCAGAGCCGGCGCAATTCTCTAGCGGCCTCGCGCGGTTCTTTCGAGTTCACGATAATGCCTCCTCCGAGTTCGAGCCCGGCCCAATCGCTTCGCCTCGGAAACAGCTCGACGTGTGCCTGCAATGGCGTGCGCTTCGGGCTTTCGAAAAAAAGAACGTTGTACGAATCCGATATCGTCTCCAGTTTTCGAATGCATTGTTGCAGCGTCTTCATCAAAACGCGCGATTCCCGTTCGGCGTAATCCATTAAGGAGGGCACGTTTTTTTTTGGCACGATCCACATTTCGTATGAAAAGCGCGAAAAGCTCGGGCACCATACGTACGCCCAATCGTTTTCGAAAACAACGTTTTGTTTTTCCTCTTTGATTTTCCGGATCAAGTGACCGGCATGCCGCGTTTCGTTTTCGACGAGTTGCGGTACGAACGGCAGCGAAATGATTTGCGCGTGTTCGTGTTCGATGCTCGCCCCGGCTTTCCGCCCGTGGTTTTTGAACAACAGCACGTGTTTGACGTGTTTCCTTTTTTTCAGCGCGTGGTATCGGTGGGCGTACGCCTCGTAGACCCGAGCCAATTCCTGCGATGAAAACGAGGGAAAGTAACGGCCGTGCTCGTCGTTCTCCACGATGACTTCATGTTCTCCGTAAGCGGGCGCGCGTCCGTTTCGAAAGGGACGATATGTTTGAGGGCTCACGAGCCCGAACGCATTCCGAAACGCCCGGACATTCCATTGCGCGGGATTCGGTAGGGCGAACGTGGTTGGCGGAGTCGTATGCTCGGCGCCGCGACAGAACGGACACGCCGCTTTTTTTCCAAATACTCTCGGTCGTTTGGAGCGTCCACTGGCCACCAACACGACCATATTTTTCGTCTGTTCTTTTCGGAACTCCTGGACCATGGACTCATTCCTTTATCCGACAAGCGTTTATAAAGATATTTTCATTAATCGCTTTCGTTGTCTCATGCACACCTTGAAAGAAGAGCTCAAGCGCCTTGGCTTTCGGCAAGTCTATTCCGGTCCGGTCGAGGCGCTGGATGACCGCGAGTGGGAACTGTTCAATATGGATGGCCGTTCCGTCAAGCTGCACGATCACGTGCTGGCCTTCGTGGGCCCGACTCAACCGGATGCCGACGATTTTGCAGAGGAACTGAATGCGGCCGTCGATTCGCTTCTGAAACGCGAGAAGCAGCGCGGCCGAACCCGAGTCTTCGATGCGTTGGTCTCGTTGACCGACGTGTTCGGTTTCGAGCGTTCGTGGGCGCTGGTGCTCGCCCTTCGGAAGAACTAATCATTTCCGGATGCGCCGTTCCCAGATTCTCTGCAGCGCGTCTAACGCGTCTTTGATTCCCTGGTGCAAATCGCCGTAGTTCCGGTGTTTCAAGCGCGAGGGATTCGCATATACCTCTTCCCCGTCGACGCGCAAGCGACCCGCGACCTCATACTCTTTGCGATGTTTCCCTTTGCGTTTGCTTTTCACGTGGAGCTGCACGTGGCCTTCCCCGCCGACGCGCTTCAATAATTTCCGGGCTTCTTCCTCGATGGATCGCTTCGAAAATTTGCCTTCTTCTTTAAGGCCCACGATGGTCACTTTCGATTCGGGTCGCGGCGCCAGCATCTGAATGACTTCGTGGAAACCGATCAGGCCCTTGAGTTTCCCCTGGTCGATAACGATTAATGGGATGCACTCGTTTCGCATTCTCAGTTTTTCGGCGGCTTCGGCGAGCGAATCCGTGGCCGCGATGTAATCCGTGTCTTCGAGCGCGCTCATCACGTTCTGAACGCGCTCCTTTTCCACGTCCATCTTGGCTCGGACGGTACGCGAGCGATCGGATTGATGCAGGTACGGCTTGACGTTTCGCACCATGTCGAGTTCGGAGAATTTTCCAACCGCTTTTTTTCCTTCGGTGACCACGAGTTGTTGGAGCCGGTTCCTCGTCATGAGCCGATTCGCCTGATCGATCGTGCTGTCTTTGTCAATCGTGTACGCGGGCGTCATCACGTCCCGTACCTTACTCGTTTTAAGTTCGGCGTAGGATTCCGCAAGTTCCAGAATGTTCTTTTTATTCAATATGCCCCTGACGCGCATCCTCTCGTCCAATACGGCGGCTCCTTCGATTCGTCCTTCGGCAAATTTCTGCAGAATATGGTCGTCGTTTAATGGTTCGTACATCACCGTCCCTTTTCGGGCAACGGTGGCCGCTTTCGTGGCGCGGGCATCTCCCGTGTACCATACGAGCTGGTTCGCCGTGATTTCTCCGGCGTATTTTCCTTTCCGCGTCATGATCAGGAAATCGGTTTCCTTCAGGTATCCGATGGCTTTACTGAGGGATTCGTTTTCTTCGACACAAACGGCCGTCTCTATTCGCATGTTTCGCACCCCGCTCCTTGCACGCGGCGCGCTTTTATTAACGTTGCCTCCATGCGTTGGCCGTACGGTTCCGGTTCCGTTAATAATTCTTGTCCGCGTATTCTTTCGTTGATGGAATTCTCGGATTTTGCGCCGGCCAGCAGTCTCGTTCAAAAAGAGACGGTGAGTCAGCAACAGCTTCGGGCATTCCGGAAATACGCTTCGGAAGTGGGGGAGCGCGTGTTGCGCCAGTCCTCTGTTGTCTTGGTCCACCATTTTGATGCCGACGGCCTTTCGGCTGCCGGGATCTGTCACCGGGCATTAACGGAAAAAAAGGTTTTGTTTCGAACCGTGGCGCTGAAGAAGATGGATCCGAACGCGATCCGCACTCTTTCGGAGGCGCCGGAGCCTTGCCTGTTAATCTGTGATTTATCCGCGGGCTTTCTCAAGGATTTGGCGCGTATTGCGCTCGCCCCTAAGATGGTTGCCATTCTGGACCATCATCCTCCGGAGGAAGACGCGCTCCCGGATTCATTGCATCTCGTAAACCCGCATCGGTTCGGCATGGATGGCGCTCATGACGCCTGCTCGGCTTCCACTGCTTTTTTTGCGTTTAGTGCTCATGTTCCCGTGGCAGCCGCCAAGCACATGGCTCAATCCGCTCTCGTCGGCGCCGTGGGAGACGTGCAGGATCGCGAAGGCTTGGTGGGCGCGAACCGTTTGTTGCTTCAACAAGCGCAGAAGCTCGGTGTGGTTCGCGTCGAGAATGACTTGCGTATTTTCGGTCGCGTTTCGCGCGGCCTCGTGTCGTTTATCAGTTTTTGTTCGGAACCCCTTCTTCCCGGCCTTTCCGGTTCCGACAAACAGTCCGCATTGTTTCTCTTCCGACACGGCATTCCGTTCGTGGAATCCCGGAATGGCGAGCGCAGGTGGCTTCGGTACAACGATCTCTCGCATGAACAGCGTTTTACTCTCCGAGGCGCGTTGATCGCGTACGGTGCGGGGCGCGGCGTTCCCGAGAAAGAACTCAAATCGTTGTTGGGTCCGGTTTATTTGTTTCCGGACGAGGATTCCGCGAGCGAGTTGTTCGACGCCTATGAGTTTTCGACGCTGTTAAATGCGTGCGGCCGTCACGACCGACCGGATTTAGGCGTGGCTTTGGCGTCCGGAAATCGTTCCGTGTTCGAGGAAGCCAAGCGCATGCTTCGACAGCACCGGCTCGCCATCCGGAAGGGGATTTCCTTTGCCAGACGCCATGCAGAGGACATGGGCGCATTCTATTTTTTGGACGCGCGTTCGCATATCCCGGATTCCGTGATCGGCACGGTGGCCGGCGCCTTCTTTAATTCGGGTGCCGTCAAACAGGTCAAGCCCGTGATTGCGTTCAGTATGGATGATAACGGCCTCGTCAAAGTCTCTTCGCGCGCGTCCAAACCCTTGATCGAGAAAGGAATTCACCTCGGTCGCGTCATGCAAAACGCTTCTTTGAAAGTGAACGGCTATGGCGGCGGGCATTCGATTGCGGCGGGCGCGTCCTTTTCCTCCTCGGCTGAAAACGAGTCCGCGTTCCTGCTTGCATGCCAACAAATCATAGCTAGCCAACTGCGTTCTGATCCGGTTCATGCGTGAACCGCCAACGGCTTTTTCCGCACCTCTTTTATTCATATACTCCTTAAGTACGTACTGCCTTTGGTGGCTGCCTATGATCTCCGGTGTTCCAGCGTCCGTACTCGTCGTTCTTGAGCTCGCTTTCTCGATCGCCGTTTCTTGGGTATTGGGAAAGATTCTCTTCATCATCTTCTTACGTATTGCCAAGTCGTTTACGGAACGCACGAAAACCACTCTGGACGACCGCATTATCGCATCGTGCGAAGGACCCCTCGAGCTCAGTGTCATCGTCTTCCTCACGTATCTTTCTTCATCGTATCTGACCCATCTTTTCGAGGTCTCCGACTGGATCGCCCGATATAGTTTGGCCGTCGGCATTCTCTTGGTCTCCTTCCTTCTTTCCAACATCATGGGTGCGTTCCTTCGCTGGTATTACGAGGAGGGAGCCCGGAAATACCCGCGCGGGATCGACACCTCTTTTCTTCCTTTGCTGCGAAAGATATTGAAGGTCACCATTCTTTTTTTCGGCGTCCTCATTGCCATGGGCACGCTGGGACTCGACATCTCCGGCCTTCTGACGATGACGGGGGTCATTGTCCTCGTACTGGGTCTGGCCTCCCAGGAGACACTGGCCAACTTTTTCGCGGGCCTAGCCCTCCAGCTTGACCGTCATGTCCGGTATGGGGATTACCTCCGGTTCGTCAACGGAGATGTGGTCCAGCTCAAGCGCATCGGATTTCGTTCCAGCGAATTCGTGGACTCGGACGGTAGGCAAGTGGTCATGTCTAATTCGGAGTTTGCCAAGCAGCGCATTACCGTCGTCGGCGTCAAAGGGAGACCGGCCGCCGTTTCCGTGACCGTCGAATTGCCTAGACGTTTCCGGCCCGAACAGTTCTCGCAATTTCTTGAGCGCCAACTCGCCCGCCGAAAGCCGGAATGGCTGGCCGGATCGTCCGTGTCATTTTCCGTGGAGCGAGTCGGCGAAAGCGTCTCCGCCATCTCCTTCGTCCTGCAGACCTCGGATTTCTCGAACGCGAATTCCGCGAAAACTTTCGTGGAGGCGGCGGCCCTCCTGTTCGTGCAATCCCGTAATCGTTGACGGAAAATTACGGCGCGCGCTGGAAGCGGTACCTTCCCCGATATTCTGCAGGGATTCCCAGTCGATGGAACGTGACTTGACACACGCGTACCCCGGGAATCACGTACAACGTTCCAGGGGAAACGTTGACGATTTCAAGGACTTGCACGTTGTCCACGCCGGGTTGAATCAAGCTCGATGATACGTGCACCATGAGCCCCATGCGTGCGAACCGGCTTCTTCCCGTAATGCGTCCGGCGAGCGAATGGGATAGCTTCAAGGTCTCCTTCGTAATCCCCAAAACAAATTCGTGCGGTGGTAATTCCATGCATTCGCCTTTCTTCAAGACCACCCGTTTTCCCTTATATTCCGCCTTTTCCTCGACGCGCAGGCTTTTTGGCTCGAAGACTTTAAACTCGTTCCCGAGCGTCAAGTCGATGCTGCACGGTCCCACGTTTTCTTTTCGAAACGGCGTCACGCGTATTTCTTTTTTCCGGATGGCTTGCAGGATTTCGGTTCGGGATAGCATGCTCATCTTCCTTCCTCGCAATCGATTCCGAAGCGGCACGTTCGCGTGCAATCGTTGACGGTATCCGGTCCGCTTCCGTACGGATCGTATTGATACCCTCTCGGGCAACCGCATTCGGATCCGTTCAGCACGAGCTCTCCGTCGGGATTGCAATAGTACTTGTCCGTTGACAACGAGCAGTCTTCGAGTAGCGTTCCGTCCGCGCATCCCTTGTAACATCCCCGGGTAATGGGGTGGCAGCGCTCGCCTTCCCAGCAACCGCATGCTTCACAATCCACTTCCAACGCGACGCCGTTCCCGGTTTCTCGGCATTGCCGCAAATCCTCGTTGCATTCTCCGAGAGCGGTCCCGTCTTCACAAAATACGTTGGGAGTCGGTGTTCCGGCATCCGGGGTTGGAGTGCCCGTTGAAATCCCGAACACGTCGGTTGGAGAGACGGCGCTGAACGTCGGCTGTCCCGTCATATTCTGGAAATCCGGTATCTCGGGCGACGCGCCTTTCATGTAATAATATCCGGCTCCGATGAGCACGACGATGCCGGTCATGTAGACGATCAGCATGAGCGCCAGATTGCCTTTCATACGCAGTGGACTACGCGATTGTTCTTTAAATGGTTTTGCCGTCCTCTGTTTTTTTCCCATCCCCTTTTCCTTCCTCGAGTTCATCCACGGCAGTCGGCGTTCCCTCTTCCGGGTCTTTAATGGGGTGTGGTGAGCGGTTTCGACGTCGGTATTCCTTTAACGCGACGTATAACGCCACCGCAATAATCAAGATAATGATAACGAGGGGCGCGGTTTTTGAAAACGAAGCCACGAACAATGCGGTTCCTCCGCGAACTTCCTCACTCTCTTCTTCCGCATGCTCCTCCTTGTGTTCTTCCTCGCGTTCTTCTTCAGGTGCTTCGGTTCCGTGCGCCCGGCAACGCTCATCCTCTTTCGATAGGACTTCCGTATGTACGACGTTGCGCGAAGCCACTCCCGTACTTTGGCTTTCCGCAAATAATTTCATTTCGTACTCTCCTTGAGCGGGCGCGCGGATCTGGATTCCGATGGTTGCTTCTTCAGATTCTTTGAGTTCCACGAGCTCTTTATCCATTTCCGTTTCCATATCCTCGGATACGATGGCGAGCTTCAAAACATCTTCAAATCCTCGGTTGAACAGTTTCCATCTCACGAACGCGGCACCAAACTCGCAGACTTGAACGCGTTCGGGGGCCGCGCTTTCGATCTGATACTCTGGTACGGGCGAATCGCTTGCTGATCCAATGGATTCGCATACCCCGAGTGCTTCATTGCAATTATTTGAAACGCAATCCCAATCGAATTCGCATGCCGGACGAATCCAGGGAGTCGGCGTAGGCCCCATGGACGGTTCGGGTGTTGGCGTATTCGTGGGTTCTGTTGTAGGCGTTGGCGTCGCGGTCACGGTCGGTGCGGGGGTCGGCTGGGGACTTGGCGTGCCGGAGGCACGCGGAGAAACGCTCGGTTCCGTTTCGCAGACTCCCAACGCTTCATTGCAATTATACGACGGGCAATCCCAGTCGTATACGCAAGCCGGTCGTCCCGTGGGGGTCGCTCTCGGTATCGGAGTCGGCGTACTCGTTGGCTCGTGCGTGGGCCGCGGCTCGTACGTTGGACGATGCGTAGGATACGGCGCGGGGGCGAACGTCGGTTCCGGGAAGCAATTCTGGGCCATTAACGTCAATGGAACGGTTTTTTCCGCTTGCATGCACGCGGCGGTTCCCACGGCCTTTATTTCCACGTCGTAATTTCCGGCCAGCTCGGGTACGGTCACGCGCGCGTTCACCGTTTTTTGTTCGCCTGCCTGCAACTCGAATTCGTTTTCCGAGAAAGCGGTCGCGAATCCATGCATCTCATTTAAGTAAATGGTGACGGTTTCGGATTGAGGATTGGATATCGTAATGGGATAAGACGCGCTTTCCGTTGTGCATGCGGTTCGGGCATTCGGGCTCGCATCCGCATGGATTTCCAGACACGCGTTGACTCGCAGGATCGCTTGCGTGCTTCCCCGGTCGTGTTCCGTGCTTTCCGCAACCGCTTTGACGCTGTACGCGCCAATCGGTGTTCCGCATGCGGGCGTTATCGCGGCTTGAAATGCCCGTTCTTGTCCCGCGGGTACGTACACGGGCGTCGTAATATAGTCCGAAAAATAGTTTTCAAGGTATTCGATCTCCAACTCGTAGACTTCGGGAACGGATCGTTGGTTGTGAACCCGGCCTTGAAATACGGCTTGCTCTCCCACGCACCCGTTCCATTCCGCCGGCTCGATTAGAACGGTTACCGCATCAACCATTCCGGATGCAATGACTAGTGCAAGAAGGATACCGATTCTCATACTGTTTTTCCTCTTCAGGAATCCGCGGATTTTTCCGGTTCGTCGTTGATCTCGAGCGGTGCATCGTCGCTCTCGGAAACAACCGTTTGGTCTCCGAATTCATCTTCAGGCCTCCCGCGAACTTCCTCTTTGATGCTTTCCAGCGTTAACTGGCGCACGCCTTTCTCGTGCTCTTGCCTTCCTTCTTCTTCAGCCGGTTTTTCCTCCTCTTTTTCTTCGTCGGAGGGTCGTGCCGAGTAGTAAATCAGCAAGGCCATGGCAATCACGGCCAGCACCACGAGCAACTGGAACAAGCTGAAGTCCGTGTTCAACGTAATCAAGCCCGCGAACGGCATTCCGCCGCATTGCGACAGTTTCAAGTCGAACGGCAGCGAGGTTCTGCGTCCGTCGCGATGCCGCACTTCCAATACCATCGGCAAATCCTTGGCTTCGTATCCCGTGGTGTTGATCGTTGCATTGAACGTGAACGCGTCTTGAGGGTGAATGATTTGGTAAACGGGTCCGATGCGGTACGTCCAGCCTTCCGGCAAATCTTTCAGGATCCCGCTGATTCCAATATCGAATGATTCCTCGTTCGTCGCCTTGAACCGCACGCGCACGTTATTCGGCACGCCATCGGCTTGGCATTCAATGCCTTCGATTTCTTCCAGGGTCGCGTTCAACACCTCACTTTCCGGAATCACTTCCAAATTGAATGGGGCGCTGTGCGAGGTCTGTCCGTACTGCACGCGGAGTCTCGGTCGGTAGCCTCCCGGAATGGCTTGCGTGCTCTGCAAGCGGAATCGCACGATGCGCTCTTGGTATCCTGCAAGGGATACGGGCGCGACTTGTTCTGCTACGACTCCCGCGGGCAGCTCATCCACGAATAATGCGATGTTTTGTACGGGCTGTCCCACTAAGTTCTTGAGCGTGGCACTCACGATCGCGGCTCCGTTCTCCGGCAATTCTTGCACCACGATTCTTGAAATTTCCACGATGGGTCCGTTGGGCAGCGGCGTTCCGCTGTACCCTGCTCCGGTTACGGTTACGAGCAAGTTTTCCGTATCCAACAGCCGTCGGTTGTCCGAGTAGGGGTTGTAGGGCGGATAATACTCGTCACCGTATCCGTACTCGACTCCCCGGTAATTCAATTCAATGTCCGCGCTTCTTCCTCGTACCACGAGCGGTTCCGCATCCAAACTGCAATACTCTCCCTTTTCGTCCACGCGAATTCGTGCCGTCCCGCAACCCACTTCCGTGTCCGCAGTCGCAAAGTACGCGCCTTCATCCTCGTACGTGCACGAGGTTCCACAACTTCCCGTGGTGCCGCTGCATCCCGTTGCCGTCACTCTATCCCCGTTTCCGCAATCGACTTCGATTTCGTTGTCGGTCGGGGCCTGGTTCAAGTTACGGTATTCGATGGCGACGGACACGCGGTCGTCCGGACGCGCAAAGCTCTCGATTCCGATTTGACACGTTCGCGTGTCTTCATGAACCACCTTAATTTTGGTTTCCTCGCACGTCACGTCGCGAATCCTTCCGGTAACCGTATTCGTTCCCGTTTCAGAGTAATCGCATTCCACGGTGCAGCTTCCGGTACTTCCCGGACAGTTTTCCGTCACGGTCCGACCGTTACCGCAATAAATTTCCGCACCGTTTCCATAACCGTAATTGCCGTCGTAGTACGGGTCGTACGTCGGATAGTATCCTTCAAAATATATTCCTCCGCGGCTCGAGTAAAGCTTGACCGGTACCGTATACGATCCCGGGGCCACGTTCGCACGAACCGTAATCGAGGTCTGCGCGCTTTCCCCTGGGCGCAATCGAATGCGATCCGGCGAAGCACTGCCCTGCAATCCGTCCACTTCAACCTGGAACGTGTCCGCGATTCTGCCCGTGTTTTCCACGGTCATGGTCGTACTGCCGCTTCTTCCTCTTTCAAGTTGCAAACTATTTTGTAACAGCGTGGCTTCTCCGTCGTACACGTCGCGTCCGTTCCCTCCCCCGTAGCTATAATCTCCGAGTACGCACAAATCTTCCTGCACGATCACTCTCCCTTCTTTTTTCAAAACCAACAGCAAGCGCTTCTCGTACACCCCGATTTGATCCGGGTTGACGGTCAAGTAAACCGTTCGCTCGGTTCCTTTCTTGAAATTGTATAAGAACGGAGGAGTCACCTGCGCGCCAATGTCGTTGTACTGCAACTCCACGCTGTAATCCCCGTCTTGCGCATCATTCGTGATCGATATGGGTCGGGGTACGTCCGCGTTTGCATAGAAACAACCGCCCGCATCCACTCCGATTTGTCCCGAATCCAACACATCCACTTGCACGACTCCGTACGCGTCGGCGATAGGGCTGCTGGCCCGCAAATTGAAGCTGTGCGGTCCGCTGACGCCATCCGGAACGTTGACGCAGAATTCCAAGCGGTCCCTGATTTCGTGCGGCGTAATGCGGAATTGCGGCGTATTGAAGTACGCGTCATAGTCTCCCGTATACGAGAGCACGACCACGCCTTCGTTTCCCCCCCGGTTTCTGACCGAGAAATCGAAACACGTTTGCCGGTTCGGTAACGCTTCCTTGACCGGCTGGTTCACTTCAATTCCCAGGCTTCCTTCCACGTGCATCGGCAGTTCAATGCTTTGCGAGCACTGCGCACTCGTAAACGTGACGATGCCAACGGAATTGCCCGTGAAGTCTACTGGCGGGTACGCTTGCACGCTCACCAGTTGCGCTGCACCAGCCGGGATCGTGAAGCTCGAGGGTTGAACATTCAGTGTAAAGCTCGAGGACGCCCGAGTAATAATGGTCGCGCTGTCGGTTTCGTCTTCGTTGTCCACGCGAATCTCGTACTGTAACGGCGTTCGGCTGTCCCCGATATTCGGAGAGCTCACCAGCGTCGCCTTGATTTCGCACGCATCTTCTTTCTCAAGACATACGAACGCGGTGCTCACTTTCCCTAATTCGATCCGTTTACTGACTTGGGTTCCCGCGTAATCCTCCTTATCAACAATGATCTGGTACTGTCCAGGATCGAGTTCCACTTGCACTTGCCCGTAACCATCCGTAAACTCGTCGCCGTGTCCGCTGATGCTAACCGTCGCGCTCTGCAGCGCCGCTCCCGTACCGCAATCCGTGGCTTTCACGAGAAGCGTTCCCGTGGTATCCGAGGGTGCGGTTACTTTTGCTTGGGCGCTTTCACAACGCACGCCATCCAAAATCGAATCAACGGTATACGTTTGCGGGTAGCCCGCTTGTTCTTCGTACGTGCATTGCGCCGTACACGTTCCACTGGTTTCCGTTCCCGCGCAGCTTCCCTGCACGACTCTTCCGTTCCCGCAAACCACGCGCACGTTGTTCGGCATTTCCGGGAATTCATTGTAACGGATCAGTACTTGCATGGGCTCGTTGGCTCGAACCGGGTACGGGTTCACGCTCGTGGAACAATACCCCATCGAGTCCACGCACCGGTTTCCTTCCGGTTCCTGTCCGACTGGACAACCGCAGACCTGCGCATCCTTCACCAAGAACCCGTCATCGCAATAAAAGGGCTGGTTCGTTGAACACTCTCCGTAACGCGTGCCGTCGTTGCACGTAGGCACGGGCACGTTGCTGACTTCCACGCTCGTTGTGCTGCACGCCGTTCCATCCGCAATGGCTACTGCGGTAAAGCTTCCTTCCCCGGGATAGAAACACGATGCCGCACAGCTTCCCGTTGTTCCCAAGCAATTCAATGCATTGGCCTGCCGGCCATTCCCGCAGTCAACGGGCACGACGTACGGCGCATGATTCAAGTTGTAGTAATTGATTATTATCGAGCTCGAGCTTCCTTCCTGCACGTGCGAAGGCACGGCGCTTAAAGCGCATTCTGGATCCGGTTGCGGCGTCGCCGAAGGAGTCGGTACTCCCGGACTCTGCAATGTAACGACTGCGCTGTTCTGGTGCGCATCAACTGCTTCGACGCTTACCCGCAAGTTTCCTGCGTACGGGATCTCTTGCCCGGAAAACGCGGGTAACGAAATGCTTCCGATGACTTGCCCGTACGGATTCAGTACGTTGAACTGCGCATGCGGATTCGCTTGCACGTTCGTTAATTCAACTCCGTAGTTATTGTTACCGTACGCCTGGTCCCCTACCATCAACCAATACGTTCCGTCCCCGTAATAGCTGGAAGGCAGGTGCTGTTGCTCATTGACAATAATGTTTCCTTGCGCGCACGAGACGCCGCTCGCACTCGCCTGCACTTCATACCTTCCTGCACTCGAGTAATAACACGTGCTCGTACAACTGCCTCGGGTTCCGCTGCATCCGGGAACGTTTTTCACTTCCCCGTTGCCGCAATTCAATGAAACGTAATTCGGTGCCTGCGCCAAGTCCTGGTAGTAAACCGTGACCACGCTTCCTTGTCCTTCGTCAATGGTGCTCGGATGCGTCGCAATATGGCAACTGGCTTCCGCGGGTGCTTCGTTGCACGATCCGTACGAGCATCCGTTTGCGCACTCTTCGATCACTTGCGGTGCTCTCGCATGTTCGCACGCGTTCCCGGCTTCTCCGGGCTTCACGCACGTATAATCAATATAGTCCTTAACCGCGTTTCCGTTCAAACAATACGCGAGTCCCACGTATCCGTCATCGGGGCAATCCGCGTTCGAGCTGCAGTAAATCGGTACGTACGGTTCATCAACATAAACGCTTGCCGGTGAACAACTTGTTCCGCCGATATTCGCTTGCGGGTGGTACGCTTCGCCGCGTGCATTGGGATAATAACATGATGCCGTGCAACTTCCCGTGGTGCGGCTACATCCCGTTGCCGTAGCGCTTTCTCCGTTACCGCAATCAACGCTAATTACGTTCGGCGCCTGCTCCATGTCATAATAACGCGCGGTCATCACGCTCCAGTAGCCTTCGGTTATGCGCCCCGGGCTCGCGGTCAATCCGCATGACGGCTCGACGGGTACTTCGGGCTCGCAATCCTCCGCGCAGTTTAACTCGTTTTCTCCCCAGTCGCAAACCCCGTCTCCACAATACGAGTAATCGTTATCCCCTCCGTTTCCGCAATCGTACGCGCACGTTCCGCCATTCCATTCGTACGTGTCGCAAACCCCGTCCCCACAATACCCGTAATCTTGGTAATCATCGTGAATGTAAACCGTGTTTCCCGGGCAGTATAACCCTCCCGAGTACGCGTCTACGTAATACGCCCCACCTAAATCGTAATAGCACGAGGTATGCGCCACGTAGCTTCCCCACATGAAGTACGCGGTGGCGGTTCGCCCGTTACCACAATCCACGAGAATGCTTCCAGGGTAATCCCATCCGTAATAGTATACATCGACTGGAACGCTTTCGCCTTGATAACCATCGTATGCGTACACTTCGCAAAGCGCGCCTCCCCCATTATATTGCCCGCCGTAAGGAGGAAGGGGAGTCGGATCGAAAAAGATGCCGGCGCAATCGTACGCGCACGTAAACTGGTTTTCGTAGTAAGGATCGCAATACATGTCGCCGCAATACGCGTTTACGTTACCGGCAATAACGGCCAGTATCGCGAGGGTAACGAATAGCCTCAAGGTTGCGGAAGCGAGTATTTTTTTTCTGTTTCGGGTCAAACGCTTTTTGAGCGACTCGTAATTCATTTCATCGCCTTTTTTTCCGCGCTTCATGTTATGCGCGCTTCACTGGTTTCATTCCGGCATCTGCATGTTTCAGCCCTTGCGCAAACCATGGCCGACCGTTCAACCTATTTTCTTTCCACTTTCAATGGCGAGCGTCCTCCTGCTGGCGGAATTTGCTAGCCATCCACACACTATTACACCGGAACGTGTTACTACTGTACAGTTACAAGTATTTAAATCTTTGGGGAGGGGGGGCTTTGCACATATACTGGCTGTTGCACATTTAATCGATGGGCTGCACACAAAATCGGGTAGTGAGGGTAGCCGGGGCGCTTGGAGTGGTTATGAGTCTACTTCTCATAGCCGATTATGGCTAGATTCTTCATCCATAAGAAGTCGGACATGAAGTGCGAAATTGATACGGCATTTGTATATATCGCCACCGGTCGCTTGAGTGTCTTGCCCCCATATGCAATTGGGCAAACTAGCATTGCGTTGGCAACCCGCCCGCGCCTTGCACCAATCGCCAATTTGACAAAGTCCTTACAAACGTACTTGACTTCACTTTCCTCAACCTCGATAGCGGTCTTAGTCTCCCAATTATAGATATCGAAGCGGTGGTCTGAATTCTTGCCAAGGATGTTCAATAACTGGTCCCCGTCTTGCCATGCAGCACCAAGGTTGGACCTGTTTTTTGTAAGTTCCTCAAGAAGCGCCTCCTTGATTCGGGTTGAACCGTCAATATTACCAAGTGCATCGGTTATCGTCTTAACGATTGTAACGAATTTCTTATTACCCGCTCCCTTGCGCAAATAGGTTTTTACTCGCATACTAGGTGTACGCACGCGACCTACTTAAAAGGATTTTCAACCGGTTTAATTAAGCCAAACCACTTCTAGCGTTCATGGTCGATATTTTCGACCGACGGACGCGCAGTAGGATAATGTCTAGTATCAAGGGCAAGCATACAAAACCAGAGAAGGTAATGCGGAAACTGTTGCGTTCGTCCGGGATTAAGTTCTCAATCTACTCCGAGCTCCCTGGACATCCCGACATTGTTATCAAAGCCAAGAGGCTAGCGGTGTTCATTGACGGTGATTTCTGGCACGGCTGGCACTACCTGCAACGACGTAAGGCGCTTTCGTCCTTCTGGAGAAACAAGCTAGAGGTGAATATACGCAGGGATAAGAAGCAACGGTTGGCCTTAAGGAAAATGGGTTGGCGAGTAATTCGCATCTGGGAGCACGAGATAACTGCAACTCCCCTGAAATCATTGAAGAAGATAAGCCGGGCTTTGAATACGAGGTATTATAAATTATGACTATATATATCATTTTGTTATAATTAGTAGTGGGATTTATGCCCGGGATTAATGTCTCCCTCTCGGAGGAGGAGAATTGGATCGTTTCGCGGTTCAAGGCAGATGCGGGCGCACCTAGTAAGGAGAAGGCTATTAAGGATCTTATCCTTGCGTTTTCTAAGTGGAAAAAATACAAGAGGCCTCGTTCGCATGGGTAACCTTACCGCAGTTGACCTTTTTGCGGGGGCAGGTGGTGCCTCAGAAGGCTTAAGACTAGCTGGTTTCCGGGTTATCGCTGCGAATGAGTTGAATCCTCAAGCCGCGTGGACCTACTCCTCAAACCACTCAAGTACCCCCCTGATCCAAAAAGATATCCGCAAACTATCGGGTTCGGAAATCAAATCTATCGCCGGGGAAGTTCCTGACCTCATCTTCGCTGGTCTACCTTGCCAGGGATTCTCGACTGCCGGTCGCCGAGCTTCCAACGATACTCGGAACTACCTCTTCAAGGAAGTCCTCAGGTTGGCGCGAGAACTGAAGCCACCGCTAATCCTTATTGAAAACGTTACCGGCCTCCTGACAATGGACCATGGCTTTTTCGTTGAATCAATCAGACGGGGGCTGAAGAAGGCTGGATACGCCGTATCCGAGCGGGTCTTCGATGCGGCAAATCATGGCGTACCACAGCGACGAAAAAGACTTTTTCTACTGGGCGCTCTTGATGCTGAAATCGACTTAGCTGAATTTAAGGTTCCAGAATCCGATACTGTAACCGTGAGCGAAGCAATAAGCGATTTGAGCTTCTTGCAGCAAGGCTCGTCAGCCACCGAGTACCTATTCCCCGCGAGGACCCAGTACCAGCGAATTATGCGTAAGGGCCAGCGGATACTTCATAACCACCTGACTTCCCACCATTCCTCCTTGGTAAAGAGGCGTTTCTCGATGGTGGAAGAAGGAGCAACCCTGCGGGGGGTTGATGCATGGGCAGGAACAAAGAAACTGTACACGATAAGGCTGAATGGATCACAGCCTGCCCCCACGATGACTACGCTGCCAGATGATTTCATCCATTACTCGCAACCGAGAATCCTTTCGGTACGGGAGATGGCGAGACTCCAGTCATTCCCAGATTCCTTCCGATTCCTTGGACCGCGGACGACTGGTGGCCCACACCGCAAGGAAAGCTGCCCACAATACACCCAAGTCGGAAACGCAGTCCCTCCTCGCCTAATGAATGCTGTCGGAAAGGCCATTTTTACGGCAATCGGCTAAGACTGCTTCGTCGCTTGCCAGGATTCGACCCATAAGCTTATATACTTGAAAAGCGCACTCCTGCATTGCCAGGCTTTCCTGGTTTTTGGGGCGGTTCACGAAGACTCGTGGAGTTGATATGTTTCCCGGGGCTGTCAAACGACCGGGGAACCGAAGGGCGGGAGGATTGGGAAACACGGTAGGTTCGCCGCAACCCCAAAGGAAGCGGCAACAGCTCCGTGGCCCGATGAACAGATAATGAGCTGAGAGGGCCCAACCGTCCTTTACTATTCTATGGAAATTCGGGTTAAAAAGCTTATGCCAGTTCCTGGAAAAAGGGTGAACGTCGACTTCGAAAATAACATCGGGATCGGAGAAGGAGACCACGATATCCGAGTCGGGACTCGTATCATTAAACAACTAAGTACGACGTTTTACCCGAACCCTCTGATTATCTTTGACGAGTTAGTTTCTAATGCAAGTGATGCACTGGCTAGCGTAGTGCGGATTCGCCTTGAAGATGATACGATTTCTATTGAAGACGATGGCGAGGGAATGACGCCGGATGGATTAGTCCATTTCTTCTACATTTCCCATACTGAAAAAGACAACCGGAAAATTCGTTCATTCAAAGGTGTTAAGCGCTATATCATTGGGAAATTTGGGATAGGAAAAATATCGCTCTATCAGGTTTGCAAGAAATTTAACATTTCCACCTGGAAGAATGGGATCGTCTCATCTGCGTCTTTCAACTTTGAAGAGTTTGATAAATCCGAGTTCGTCGACAAGTTCAAGTTACATGTTATTTCTGAAAAGACCGATAAAAGCGGTAGCGGAACCACAATAACCCTTCTCGACTTAAACAAGGACGCGTTGAAGGGGATTGATGTTCTCGCAGTTAAACGGCGCCTCGTAAAGACAATGCCATTGATTGATGGGTTTAGGATAGTACTAAGCGGAACTGGTGTTCAAGGGGAAATTGAAGTAAAACCGGAAGATATCGTCGGAAGGATAAGAAATACCTATCCAATTGACGAGGATGTTCCCGAAGTCGGTCCAGTAACGGGAAAAATAGTTTTTTTCAATAAAGAAGAGCCAAAGAGCTATGGCGTCAACATAAGAATTTACGGCAGGTTGGTTAATGTCGATAGCGTTACCGGAGTAATAAATTTTGCGACTTTCACTCATCCTCGGATGTTGTACAACAAGATACACGTCTCCTTAAATGCCGATGGCCTGAACGATGCACTCCAAACGAACCGGGCAGGGTTCATCCTAACCCACCCGGCCTATATGGCATTTGTCGAGTGGTTAAAACGAAGAATCGTATCCTTGTTGAAAAAAGAGTATATTGTCTGGGAAGGCGTTAAGGAAGAACTCATATCAAAGACAATTCCCGTTGGAGTAACCCAGGCTTTTCAAACATCATCACATCTCGACCCAATTCGTCCAGCAAAATCCCAAAGAACACCATCTCGTCGTGATATAACGATTTCTTCGCAGAGCGTTATTCGCAGGGATGAACAAAAATCAAATCTAGCCACGCTTATAAGAAGCGGTAAAATTGAGATTGAAGTAAAACCACTGAGCGTGCTTGAGCCAGAGGTTGTTTTTGATTCACGGAAAAAAGTATTACTCATTAATTCCCTTAATCCTTCATATGCGTTTGCCCATAGCCAAGCGAGGCTTCCAGGCCTTGTTTATCATATTTTCAAGGCCACAGCCGTATTAATTGCGATAGAATCCGCATCTACGGTCGAAGAGTTCAAAACCAAGTATGACGAGATTACGCGGGACGTTGACTTATTGGATAATCTAACAATGATTCTTCGCAAGAAGTCGTAACTATTTTCTCATGGCTTTCTCTTTCTGGCCTACCCACGCATTAATAGCTTCTTCAAGCGCTTTCTTCAAGTTCCCTTTCTTCCATCCATACCTCTTGGCGACCTCTTCCCTGAAGCGCTGGTCCAGCTCGTCATCAATTCTCTGGTTCATTATGCCCATGTATCTACATGAGATGATATCTATTTAAAAATATATCTATCCTACAAATATAGGTATGTAGTTATGTGGGGTAGATATTGTGGAAGAAACACCATTCTGCAAGTATTGCGGTTCAATTAAGACAATTCAAATCGGAGTTTGGTCTGATGGGGGAAGAAAAGTCAAGTCATATCATTGCGGGTCATGTAAACGGAGATTCTCAATATCCCCTGAAGAGAGAATCGCTGCGAAACAAACCTTGGGCGCGTTTGTCGGCGTTCAAAGCCCGCCAGAGGAGTTGTTGGACACGCTTTTTGAGTCAAAGGAGCCATCGCCCGAACGCACGACTTTTCCTCAAGACTGGCCTGCTTACAATGCAGCTCAAACTGAAGAAAAGCTCCTTTTCCTTGAATTTTTAGAGGATATTACCTCGCTTGTTCCTGACAAGCGGGATTGCAAACGGGGAAGACCATCCTCAAACCTTCGGGAAATGCTTTTTGCCTGTACTACTAAGGTATACGAATGTCTTTCTTCCAGACGGGCTCATTCAGACTTGGAAATCGCCAGACGCAGAGGATACTTGAGCAAGACCCCCCATTTCAATACCGTTCTCAAGTACTTCAACAAGCCCGAGCTAACCCCGATTCTCAAAGCCTTGATTAGGATTTCAGCCTTGCCATTGGCTGGTTTGGAAGATACGATAGCCATCGACGCCTCTGGCCTTTCTTCAGCTTTCTATTCCCGCTGGTTTGACTACCGCTTTAACCAAGACCGGAGAGTCAAGGATTGGATCAAGGTTCACATCGCCTGCGGGGTAAAGACAAACATCGTAACCTCAATCAACGTCACGGATGGAACTTCGAGTGATTCTCCGGAGTTCCCGCATTTACTCCAGGAGACTACTGAAGGCTTCCGCGTAGAATCTGTTGTCGCCGACAAAGGATATAGCTCTCGAAAGAACCTCCAGTCTGCATGGGATATGGGCGTCGTGCCATTCATCCCATTCAAATCCAACAGCACCGGCAAGAAGCTCTCTAGCCAGGCTTGGCGGAAGATGTACCACTACTTCAGATACAACAACGAGGCATTCATGCAGGCCTACCACTGCCGAAGCAACGTCGAATCTACCTTCAGCATGCTCAAACGCAAGTTCGACAACAGGCTCTTCTCCAGGAACGAGCAGGCGCAGGTCAACGAGGCCTTAGCCAAAGTTCTATGCCACAACTTGGTCGTTCTGGTGCACGAAGCTAAGGAGAACAAGATTCCCATTGACCTAAATGACGTTGCACATAAATTGCCACTCCTACACATAAAATGACTATTTAAGGTGCAAGGCTGGACAGGGGGGCTTTGCCTACAAAATACCTTCTGCCCGCATATTCGATTGGTTGACCATAAATTCGGTTTTCGACGAACAAGACGGCCAACCGCGGTAGGTTTCCTTCGGTGGGCACGGTTGGTAACGGTGGGCGGCTTGGCGGGGTTGACTCTATATTCGGTGGGCTTACTACCTATTCCCGAAATAGAGCCGCGTTTAATATACTCGTGCGGTAGAGTCGCCTTCAAAGTCAATCAAGAAATAGTGACTGAACAAACCCTTTAGTGCAGGGGCGCTGTACGGTTCGTTTGATTGAAGCAGTTCAAGCATCTTTTTTTCAGCAACCTTTTTTGACTTTTTCAGTGCTTCTTCAACTGAATTTCCCTTAAGGATACTTATAGGGACTTGGTTCGAAGCTGTAAGCACTGGCTCGACTGCTGGATCCTGAAGGGGCTTAGCCGCACCTTCATTTATGCTCCAAACAATTAGTTTTCCCTTGTAGCCGATAAATGCTCTTCCGTCATTTTTTATTGCCGCACTTCCGAGGCGGTTTAAGCATTTGCATGCTCGTGCGTATACGATCGTGCCCCTTAGAAGATTGCTCGAAGAGGTGTTGACAAGCGTCTCGTTGTTATGTCCTTGAATTAATTCATCGCTGCCGTGACCGTTGAACATTACGAAGTCTGGTTTTTTAGCTAATCGAGACTGCACTTCTTTTTTATTCGCATGTTTATCATCTGCCTTGCGAACGTTCCAACCATGCGCTATCGCTTCAGTTATAACGTTTTCAGACCAAGCATGAAGAATGTGGAGGCCTGGGTCATGCCTAGGCCGAGTTATAAGAAACGTTTTCATTAACCCTGCACTCGTTTTGCTAAGCGTGGTAATTGTCTTATGAACTCAAGCTCAACATGGATTGTTTCCAATCCAATTTCCGATCCCGTTCGAACTTGTTCAATTAGCTCGTTTCGGCTATATGTCCCATTATCGCCTATAGAAACTGAAACATTTGGAGGCATATTTCTGAGGCGCTCGATGATTAACTTTTTCGCGTACTCATCAGCCATATTAATCACCTCCTAGTAAATTCAGTTCGTTCATTCTTTTAAGGATTTCCTTACCCTGTTGCGTAGAATTGAGTACTTCTATGTACGCCGCAGCCCACGATACTGGGCGGTCTTTCCCATTGATTTGAACAATAGCGATAATTTCGTCCCTATAACTGAGGGGAACTGATACGTACGTTTTCAAGAACCGCGTTCTAAGCGACTCCATTTGAAGCAATCCTACCTAAGGGTACAACCAACACACCTAACTAGTTTGGGTTTTATATTGATATGCTCTTGCTGGGCTTTGCTAAAGAACTAGGTTTCTGCTAAAAAACTCGCATTCTTGCTAAAAAAGTCTTTCAAACGAGCTGTACGCCTTCCTTCCAACCGTATTTTTAACGCTTGGATGCTAATTCGCTAAGGGGAACGGTATGCCGACTTTTTACCTAGATATTGAGACTACTGGCTTGAATCCTAAGAAGGACAAAATCATCACTATCCAGTACCAAGAACTTCATAGGAATACGGGCAAGCCTATTGGCGAACTGAAGATACTCAAGGAATGGAAGTCTTCCGAGAAATCCATTTTAGAGACCTTTCTGAAGGATTCTCGAATAACTGACGATTACCCGTTCACGTTTGTTCCAGTTGGCTATAACCTGGGTTTCGAGCACAATTTCCTTAGAGAACGATGCGCACTCCATAGCCTGCATCCTGTAGATATTCTAAACAAACCATTCCTTGACTTGAGAGTTTGCGGAGTAATTATGAATAACGGCGAGTTCAAAGGCTCTGGACTTAATAAGTTGACCAAAAAAGCAGGAGACGGCAGTCAAGTCCCACTCTGGTACTCCAAAAAAGACTATGTGTCTATCGAAGCATACATCAAAAACGAAACGGAAGCGTTCACGGAATTCAGCGCTTGGCTCTACAAGGAGCTTCCAGATTGCCTAAAGCGATTCAAGGAACAAGGTTAGGCCTAGTATTCGCTGGTTTTTCTTCCGGCGTAAGTCTGTGCTCCGGCTAATGCCGGCATCAACAGTCGGATTCGTGCGGCTTTCATCATACCCCATCCATTTCTATTTTGAAACGGAACTTTTCATCGCTGTATCCTATTTGCATAATTCCATGCTCTCCAGCGCGTCGGTAGCTTATAATAGCGTCTTTTCGTGCTTAGTTTCAGGATAAGACTATGGTGGATTGGGAGCACTTCGTCAAACCCCTTGGTTTCATCGTGTTATACGTAGCGTTCGCCGTAGCGGTCCGCTCGATCCTGAAAAAACTATTGCCTGTTGCGGCGAACTGGGGTTTCGTTATCTTATTGGTAGCGGGGTTTGCGGTTCTCTATTACGTTTACTATGAAGCCTTCTATTTGATTCAGGAAATCATCTGGCCCTCGTGGGTCGAAGGCGAGATACCGGATGACGTGGACATGTTTGGGGCGACGCTCCAGCCCATTCTGTACGTTCTCTCCTTCCTTTTCTTTGCAGGCGCCACGTATTTGTTTCTGCAAGGCGAGGGCTTGAATCCCGAGTATTATACCCCGCTCGCACTGGGCTTGTTGTTCTTAGTGGCTGCCATCGTTACCACGTATTTTGACGACGAGCTTCAGGACGACTAACCTTTAACAATAACCTTATAAATGTTGTTAACATTAACAAGGTTAACAATAATTACATTGTAATTGAAGGGTGTTTGTATTGAGTCTCACGATCAAGCTTCCGGTGAAGGAACTGGAGCGCACGAGCGTCTGCGACAAGGTGATGGAAACGTTGCGCAGCGATCCGCATAACGCGTACACGCTCATGGGCTTGCTGGTCGTGCGATTCGAGGTCAAGGAACACGAGATTTTGGGAAAACCGTTTTCTCAGTGGAGAAAAGGCATTCCCTCCTTATACGGAAAAATCAAGTGGTGTCTCGACCGAGCCGTCAATGAAAACCGGGTGATCCGCAAGAAACGCGGAAAAGCGGTTTTCTATTGGTGGAACGCAAAAGAACGGCCCGACGATTCAAAGGTGAAAAAGGAATGAAAAGCATTGTCCCCGATACGGGGGTACTGATTGACGGACGCATTACGGAGATGGTCAAGCGCACGTCGGAAGCAACAGAGATCATCATCGCCAATAGCTCTCTTGCCGAACTCGAGCACCAGGCGAATCTTGGAAAGGAAGTCGGATTCGCGGGTCTGAAAGAAATCAAGAAGCTGCACGAGCTTCGGAAGACGCACAAGCTCACGTTGCATTTCGAGGGCGACCGGCCGACGCCTTACGAGATCGAGCACGCGCAACTCGGCGCCATTGACGCGAACATTCGCAAGCTCGCCAAGGATTTGAAGGCGACGCTCATGACCACGGACCGCGTGCAAGCGGAGGTGGCGGAGGCCGAAGGCCTTGAGGTCGAGTACTTGAAGCCCGTGGTTTCGGATGTGAAGCTCTCGTTCGAGAAATACTTCAAGGAAAAGAATACGATGAGCGTCCACTTGAAGGAAAACTGTATTCCGCAAGCGAAGATCGGCTTGCCGGGCAATTTTCAACTGATGGAAATCGATTCCAAGAATATTTCTCGGGATACCATTGAGAAAATGGTTCAGGAAGCCGTGGAGATCTCGAATCGGGAGGAAAACAGTTTCATTGAAATCGATAAGAAGGGGGCTACGGTGATTCAAGTAGGAGACTACCGCATCACGTTCACGCGTCCCCCGTTCTCGGAAGCGCGCGAGCTCACCGTCATACGGCCGATTGCGAAACTTTCCATTGAAGACTACGCTTTATCGCCTCTGTTGTTCGAGCGCCTCAAACAGAAGGCGGAAGGGATTGTGATTGCCGGTCCTCCGGGAAGCGGTAAAAGCACGTTCGTGACCGCGCTAGCGGAGTATTACTCGGGCCAGAAAAAAATCATTAAGACGTTGGAGCAACCGCGCGACCTGCAGGTCGGCAAATCGATTACGCAGTACGCGCCGTTGGAAGGCAGTTTCGCGCAAGCCGCGGACATTCTGCTGCTCGTGCGCCCGGATTACACGGTCTTTGATGAAGTGCGCAAGATCGAAGACTTCCGCACGTTCGGGGACATGCGTTTGTCGGGTATTGGCATGATCGGCGTCGTGCACGCCAGCAAGGCCATTGACGCGATTCAACGTTTTCTCGGAAAAATCGATTTTGGAGTGATTCCGCAAGTCATTGACACGATCATTTTCCTGGAAGCCGGTAAAATCGTTAAAGTATATGATTTGCGCTTTACGGTCAAGGTTCCATTCGGCATGCGGGAAAAGGATTTGGCGCGGCCCATTATTGAGGTCTGTGATTTCCAGACGCAGCAGCCGGAGTTCCAGATCTACAAGTGGGGCGAGGAAACCGTCGTGTTCCCATTGGTTCAGGAAGCCCGGCATGCCCGTCCTCCCCATCGGGAACGCTTTGATCGCGGTTCGCCTCGCGGGGGAAGACCGCACCCTTTCGATCGTTCTCCTCGAAGCGCTCCCGTCCCATCGCGCGAAGCATCGGGTGGATTCGTGGACGAGTACAAGATCATGCGTGTTTTGAACGCGGAGCTTCACAACTTCGATTTCGAGATCAAGGGCGATCGCTTGATTCTTTACGTTCCCGAGCACCAGATGAAGAAAGTGCTGGGCAAGCGCGGCTCGAACATTCAGCAACTGGAACACAAGGTCGGCATGCGCATTGACGTGCAACGCGGGTAAGTCATTTACGGGGGCGCTTGCGCTCCCTTTGCTTTTCTTTTAACGCGTTTCGCTCTTCCACCATGAACTCCAAGTGATCTAATGATTGCTCAACTTGTGCTTCGAACGGTCGGTGAGGTCTTAAACTTCGTCCAAGCCTTTCCGATCTCACTCGGTCACGGTATCGTTGGATGGCCGTCGCGATGTCTTCGCGGACGTTTCCATCCCCGAAGCGGCGCGCCATATCCGCTACTTGGTCGATAAGTATACCTGACCTGTTCAATCCTCGCTTTCCGCGCAAGTTGGCTTGCGCGCTTCGGAATTGTTCCATCATTTTCGTATCACTTCTAATGGCCCTCAACACGTCTTCTTTGAATCGGTCCGGCATATTACCTATCCCTCAGTTTTTTGAAAGCGATATTTAGAGCAGGTTTCAAATTCGGTCCCTTCTTTCCCATAAACTTTTCATTTCTTGCAACGAAATCCGCTAGCGCAGCACTCGTGACTCTGCGAACATCCCTGTTTCCTGTTCGTTCTCCGATTTCCGCGAGACTTCGGATTAAAGCCGGATGATTATCCCCAGCATGATTCCTAAACGCCACATCGATTCTTGGTTTCGTTTCTTTCAACAGACCGTGCTCTCGCAATCCGGCAGTCATCGTTTTTCTCAGTTTCGTTACCATGTCGGATCACCCGATATTAATAATCCAATTTGTATCTTCTGCTTACGAAATTGTATAACCGTCTCCAGAAGAAATGGTTTAACAGGAATATAAATAATATCATAATGGCTAGCGTTAGGAAAATGAGCTTCATGCTTCCTAGTTGATAGGTTGCTACGCTAAGCATACTTCCAATTCCCGGCGTGGAATACACTTTGCCCCCGTACGCGATATACTCGGATACAAAGAGTGCGTTCCACCCGCCTCCAAACGCGATCACGCTTCCCGTGACCAGCGAGGGCAGCATCGCGGGAATCATGAACTTCTTGTAATACCTCCAATCGCGTACATTAAACGCTCTCGCCACGTCCTCCAATTCGCTGGGAAGGTTTTTGGCGCCGACGAGCGCGTTAAACAAAAGGTACCATTGCATCCCCGTCAGCACTAACAAGATCGCCGCGAAATTCAAATCTCCCGTAAACTGGATCACGAGTAATACGATGATGGGGAATAGTGCCGTGGCCGGGATCGCGGCCGCCACCTCGAAGAACGGAATCAAGTATTTTTGCGCGGAGCGACTGCTCGCAATATATATCGCCGTGGGTATCGTCCATAGTAACGAGATCAAGTACGCGATGACGAGCCGACCGAAACTGTACATCAGCGCCATGGGAATCTCGTACGCCAATGGGGGCAATGGCTCCGTGATAATGCTCCAAACCAATAGCGCGAGTCCGAACACGACGTTGAACAAGAGCGCGCCGATCAAGATGAGTGCCGCGTAAGCGATTCCTTTTACGAGCTTGTTGAACCACGCTTTCTTCATCCACGCGTCATATCCGTCCAAGAATTTTTCGATTTCATCGAACAACGTTTCCATGGCCCGAGTCAGGCGTTGTTTCGCCGTCCGGAACGTTGGCGACCACTTGAAAAACCGGTACACGCCTGAAGTCGGTTTGGCGCCTGCCGACGTTTCGATTCGGAATTTCTCGCTCCATACCGTCAAGGGTCTCCATATCAGCAAGTCCAGCGCGAGAATGATGGCGATTAATACGGACAAGCCTGCGAACGTTCCTCCCAAATCCCCTGCCGCAGTGGTTTCAACGAGATAGCTTCCGAGTCCCGGAAGCTTGTGTTGGATGCTTCCCAAGGAAATGATTTCGGATGCAATGAGAAAGTACCATCCGTTCGCCCAGCTGATCGTGCTATTGTATACGAGTTTGGGGATCGTGGCTGGAAACACGAGTTTTTCGAAAAACAAGAGTCTACGCAAGCCAAAATTCTCTGCCACTTGTTTCAATTCTTTCGGAAGCGTCGTCAAGCTCTCGTAGACCCCGAACGTCATGTTCCAGACTTGCGAGGTAAAGATCAGGAATATGGCGGCCAATTCGATTCCGATGGCGCTGCCTTGAAACGCCGTAATGAGAAAGAATACGGCCGCCGGAAAGAATCCGAGGATGGGCACGCTTTGCATGACGTCGAGCAGCGGAATCATGATTTTTCCGGCTTTCATGTGCGTGGCCGCGTAATACCCGTACACGACCGAGAACAGCAACGCGAGAATGTATGCGGCGGTCATCCGGTATAGTGAGAAGAAGGCGAGGATGGGTAGCGCCGCAAGTTCGGAGGGAACCGGAAACGCGACGGCTCGCGATGCCACGAACAATGCGACGATGATGAGTGCAATGAACACGATTCGCTTCGTGTACTTGCTGAACGGCTTCATGCTTACCCCTTGGACCGCAAAGGCATAAAAAGCGACCTTTTTCAAACTAGGCGGGTGGCATCAATCGATGGATTTCGTGGAGCGGGGTCGGTTGCAAAAGGCATAAAAAAGCGGCCGCTCAAATGCAAAACAGTATTTACTCGTTATTCTAGAGGTGCATTGGCATGATTGCTGGAGGCAAGATTTTCAAGGCGGCGGTTGAGAAATTTTCGGATGCGACGAAAGTCCAGGGCTTGGACGTAAACATCCACGTTTCGAAGATGGAGATCAAGGACAAGATGCTGTTTGTGGATTACGATTATTTCCTGGAATACCGCCAAAAACTAGCGCGCATCACGATTTCCGGCCAGATCTTCTATCAAGGAGAGGAGAAACGCTTGAAAGAAATCAAGGAGTCGTGGGAAAAAACGAAGCGCTTGGAGCCCGCGTTCTCCGAGGAGATTTTGAATTCCGTCGCGCATACGGGAATGGTTGTTGGCACGCTGCTTTCGTTCAGCGTCGGAATTCCGGCTCCGATTACGGGACAAAAGTTCGGCGTTTCCAAACCGAAGCCTCCCTTGAACAAGGCGGCGGCGGGTTAGTCCATGCAGCTTTCCTTTTTAGGGGCATGCCGGGAAGTCGGACGCAGTTGTTTCCTGCTGGAAGGCAAGCACACCCTTCTTTTGGATGCCGGCGTCAAGTTTTCCCGCAACGAAGAATATCCGCTTTTGGATAGAAAACAGATTCGCCGCATCGAGAAAGTGATTTTGTCGCACGCGCATCTGGATCATTCCGGGTATATTCCGGCGTTATATGCTTCCGGTTACAAGGGGAAGGTGGCGTGCACGAAACCGACGCGCGATTTCACGCAGATTCTTCTTGCGGATTACCTTCGCTTGAATCCCGAGCTGGCGCCTTTCAAGGAAACGGATGTCAACCAGTTCCTCACGAACACGGAGTTGTTGGAATACGGGGAACGCGATTCCTTGAACATGATTCAATTCCGCGATGCCGGCCATATTCTGGGTAGCGCGATGGTCGAAGTTTATGATACGCAACGCCTGCTTTATACGGGCGATTTTTCCTGCCGGTCGACTCGCCTGCTGCCTTCGGCTGACCTCAATGGCGTGGACGCGGACGTATTGATTATGGAGGGTACATACGGGGGAGTGAACGACCAACGGGCGTCTTCAAAAGAATTGGCGCAACGACTCGTGAGCAGCGTTCAAAAGACGTTGGATAAGGGCGGCAAGGTCTTGATTCCTACGTTCGCCATCGGTCGCGGCCAAGAAGTCCTTTTCATCCTGGAAAACTTCATGCGTTCCGGCCATCTGGAAAGCGTACCCATTTTTATGGACGGGATGGTGCGCAAGGCGTTGCGCATTCACCGTCACAATGCCTTGTACTTGAAGGACGAGATCAAACGCCGCATTCTGACTTCCGAGGACGACCCGTTCAAGAGCAAGCATTACGTGACTCCCACGAGCAAAGACCGTCACGAGGTATTCGAAAAAGAGAAGGCGATTATTGTCGCGCCTTCCGGCATGTTGTCCGGAGGACCTTCCCTGCTGTATTTGAAAGCGCTGGCGAACGATCGCAAGAACAAGGTCTTGCTTACGGGTTATCAAGCGGAAGGCACGTTGGGAAGACAATTGTCGGACGGCGTGCGCGACGTGGAAATCGATGGCGAGCGCGTGCATTTGAAGTTGGAAGTGGAGGAAGCGCGCTTGTCGGCGCACGCGGATCGCGATGAACTCATTCATTTGGTGCGCAACATGCCTTCGTTGAAAAACGTTTTTGTTGTCCACGGAGAGGAACGAACCTGTTTGGAGTTAAAAGACGCGTTGGATCTGCTCGCGAAGAAACAAGAACGTCCGTTCAAGGTGCACGTGCCTTCGCGGGGAGAATCGTTTTCATTATGAGGTGGGTGTACGTGATTCTGGGAACTGGAAGCATTGCATTGGATACGACGCGCACCCCGTTCAAGACCATGAAACGCGTTTTGGGTGGAGCGGCGACCTATTTTTCCCTTTCCGCTTCACACTTTTGTCCCGTTGCACTCATTGGCGTCGTGGGTAAAGACTTTCCGCAAGCGCATTGGAAGTTGCTGGAGAGCCGCCACATCGATCTCCAAGGCGTTCAACGCGTGAAAGGAAAAACCATGTTTTTCGATTCCGAGTTCTCTTACGATTACTACGCGCGCAAGACGCACGCCACGGAATTAAACGTGTACGCGCATTTCGATCCCGTGGTTCCCGATTCGTTGCGCAAAACCCCTTTTCTTTACTTGGGAACGCTCGAACCCGCAAAACAATTGAAGATGCTGGAGAACTGCCGGCCGCGTTTCGCGCTCATGGATACGATTGAGTTCTATATTGAGACGCAAAAGCCCGCGCTCAGGAAAGTGATGGCTAAAGTGGACGGCATGGTCTTGAATGATATTGAGGCGCGCATGCTTTGCAAGTCCCCGAACTTGTTTGAATGCGCTTCCACGATTCAGGAATGGGGGCCGGAGCTCGTGGTGATCAAGAAAGGGGAGAACGGCAGCATCTTGTTCTATAAGGATTTCGTGTTCCCCTTACCGGCATTTCCGTTGTCTTCCGTGGTGGATCCGACGGGCGCCGGAGATTCTTTTGGCGGCGGCTTCTTCGGTCACCTGGCCCGATCGAATAAAGTGGAGGAGAAGACGTTGAAGGAGGCGCTCGCGTACGGCACGATTATGGGTTCGTTCTGCGTTCAGGATTTCAGCGTGAACGGGCTGGTATCCATTGCTTCAGAAGACGTGGAAGCGCGCTTTAATCACTACCGCGAGAAGCTGCACATCTAGTTGCCTTGATATTTGCCGAATAAGGCTTTTTCCCTGATTTTATCGCTGAAGACCGCAGCGACGATGAATACGAGGGCGGCCAGTTCGAAGATTCCCGGTTCCATGCGCATCGCTGTTCTTTACTGAAATTACTGGAATATAGTCTTTTCCTTTTTCGGCCATTCCTTGATTTTCTTCACGATGCCGTTCGTCGCATCCACTTCCACGAGATCCCCGTTTTTCAGTACTTTGGTTGCAATGCGCGTTCCGATGACGCACGGCACCCCCAATTCCCTTGAAACGATGGCCGCATGAGATGTAATGCCTCCGATGTTGGTCACGATGGCCGCTGCTTTTTTCATGGCCGGTACAATATCGGGTTGAGTCGCCGTGGAAACGAGGATATCGCCTTTTTTCATTCCGTGCATTTCAGTGGGCGTGTCGATAACGCGCACTCTTCCGACGGCTATTCCCGGGCACGCGCATTTCCCAACGATTTCATTCACGTCCTCGACTTTTTCAACGGGAATGAAGCGCTTCGCATACGCTTTCGCTTCCTTTCCGGAGTACATGCGCGGTGCCTCTCCTTCTGCCGTGCAAATACAGTATTCTTGACGCGCCTTCAATTCCGGTTCCCAAGCCTTCGGATTCTCGAGCACCTCATTCATTTCCCCCGCCATAATACATTGCACGCGCTCAAGCGGCATTTTCGTCCGCCGACTCACTTCCCGAAGTAACGGAGTCATCCGATAGAACGAATAAGTGGTGGCATCCCGTCGATACGTTTTGGTGAACACGGCATCCGATGCCACTTGAAACCATTCCCGTTCGCGTGGACTCAAATCCAGTGCCTTCTGCGCCTCTTTCTTCTTTTGTTCTGCTTGAATGGATTCTCTTTTCATTCGTTCCAGTTCTTTTTCCGCGTGTTTTTCTTCTTTCTGCATTAACGCCAGTTCTTCCAACACTTTTTTTTCCGTGAGCACCGGGCCGGTATATCCGAAATAGGCCCACTCGAACGCTTTCACGTGATCGGAAAGGCGTTTCTTGATTTCCGGTCGTCGGTTCAGTTCGTTTTCGAGCCTTTCCGGATCCGTGCCGCCTATATTTGCCTTTTGGATCTCAACCGCCAGTTCCAATAGGGCCTTGAGCTCTTGTTTCTGGATGTTTTCCCCGGATTCATACGTCAATTCCGCCAGTAATTCCGGCGCTTTTTTGCCGAGCTTTTTTTCGCGGATGCGTTTTTCCAAAAAAGCTTCGAGAAAGCTCACGTACCTTCCTTCCCCGAAATCCGGCAGCGTGGTGATCATTCCTTCGGCCAGCACTCCTCGCAGAATGAGGTGGTGTTTCTCAAAATATTCCCCAATCTCTTCATTCGTTAAATCGCCCGTGTTCTGAGATAATGCCTGCGAAAACGCATTCAATTTTTCGCAATCGTTCACGAGTTTTTTCCGGCTTGTTTGTGAAATGATGGGGCGGTTCTTCAGTTTTTCGACGAGTTCGATGGAGAGCTGCTCGCTTTCTGTTTTGGAGGGGTACCATCGCATGCGCGTGCCTTCGAATTCCATGCTGCAGTGCAAGGGTTTGCCTACGGTTTTCTTCAAATCGTAAAGAAACATGGGGATGAACGTGGTCAATGTCCATACGCTGGTTCCCTCTTCCTCGTTTTTTAATATCCAATCGTTCATAACGCCTTTCCCCCTAGTACCGAATCTCTTTCGTTCTATAAAGTGTTCGTTTTTCTTGGCGCTTCCAATCGCGCACGGTTTGCCATACGATGAATACGGCTACGATGATTACGATCACTTCAACGGCCATGTCACTTACCCCCACGGTCTACACCGACCTGCTCTTTGGAGTAAACAATAATCATACCTTAATATAGGAATTTAGCCGCGATAGCGCGGGTGTTTAGTTTTTTATGGATGGTGAGGTACTCGTTTTCGGGTTGCAGCCAGGTATGCAGCCCCGAAAGCAGCTTGCTTTCCGCTTTCCTCAAGTGTTCTCGGAACGTGCTTTCCGGAACCCCGAGTTTTTTCGCAATTTCCTCGACATCGTGTTCTCTCGGATACCGGTAATACCCGTATCGGAATGCGGATTGATACGCCCATTTCTGTTTGTCGGTCAAATGCTCGAAAAGCCCGGCTTCAAACACATCCACGGGTTCTGGCTTGAGGCTCAGCATTTCACAACGCGACACTTTTTTATTTCCATTCAATTTTTCCACGAGGTCTTGAATGTTTTTTTTCCGATAGGAGGCAACGGTCCAATACTCCTCTCCCCGAATCGCGATATTCGGTTTCAGAAAGAATACGTGTTTGTCCAATAATCCGTGATGAAACGCGGATTTGGCGAGATGAGAAAAGAAAACTTGCCGGCCTTTTACTTGTTCGACCACGAGACGCGTATCATTGTAGAACATCTCGATGAGTTTGTCCGCGTCCGGTCCTGAAACAAAGGCGACGCGCGCGATCCACGTTTCCCCGTTATGCTCGAATGCATTCAAATTATAGACGAGGTAGGAGGCGTTCAACCGCGCGGTTTTCTCCGCAGTATACGAGTTCGCATGCCACACTTTTAACCGAGCCACCCACATGTCCGTTATCAACCTTCTTCCTTGACGGTTGTAAAACAGGGGATGGTTTCCGTACGCCCGACTCCATCCATTTTCCGTATTCGGTCCACAACGAGTCCGCCAATGTCTTCAATGCTGCTCCCCCTCACTTTAAGCAGCAAATCCCATTCCCCTGCCAGAATGTGCACTTCATATACTTCTTTCATGGCCCCGATTTTCTTGGCGAGCTCTCTCTGGGAATTCTCGGAGTCAACGTACCCGACAAGTACGAACGCCGTCGTGTTGAGTCCGAGTTTCGAATAGTCCGGTACAACGGAAAACTTTCGGATGACGCCCGCATGGAGCATTTTTTTCATTCTCTCGTGCACGGTCACGCGCGGAATTCCTGTTTTTCCAGAAATCTCCACCGTACTCATTCGCCCGTTGTTTTTCAATATCTCCAGGATTCGCCCATCCTTTCCGTTCACTATACCTCACCTTAATCAAAATGTCGGATAATCAATGGATAATCTATCGTTTAATGTTATAATTGTCGATTTTTTGGTCAATATTGTTATTAGGGAGCATCATTATAAGCGTTTTGGTTATCCTATGGAGTCCATTTCATTTGCGGTTCCTATTCAAAAAATCGTGGATAAGCTTCGTTCGCAACGAATGCGTGACATTCTTTCCATCCAGACCACGATCTTGAAATCCGTATCCGATTTCATGGCCGAAAAAAAGGTCGTGCAACTCTTGCCTAGCGTCGTTTCCCCTGTAACGGATCCCCTCGCCCATACCGTTATTGACGCGAGCATCGATTATTACGGCCAGAAGCTTCAGCTCACGAAAAGCATGATTTTCCATAAGCAAGTGGCCTTGATGTCCCCGTATCTTGATGCGCTGTACATCGTTTCCCCGAACGTGCGTCTGGAGAAAGAGGATTTGAAGGATAGCGACCGGCACCTGATCGAGTTCACTCAAGTCGACATTGAATTCCGGCACGGTGACCAAGAGCGGTTCATTCCGTTCTGTGAAGAACTCATGGTTCGCATTCTATCGGACGTCAAGCGGAGCCATTCCATCGAACTCGCCCGTCTCGGGAGAACGCTTCGCGTGCCTCAAAGGCCTTTCAAGCGTTTTTCCATGAGCGAGATCGTTCCGCGGTTTGGCCGGAACAGCCGGCAAGCCGAGGACACGCTTTCCTTGTACGAGCAAGACATGTTCTGGATCACGGATCACGTTCGCGAGTTTTACGATCGGGAGGAGCAAGGCGTTCACCGCAACTACGATTTGATTTATCCGGAGGGTTACGGTGAAGCGGCCAGCGGTGCCGAGCGAGAGCATGAACAACATAAGATCGAGAAAAAAATTAGGGAGCGCGGCCAGTCCCTGGAAGACTACGGCTTTTTTTCAGAGCTCGTCCGTCAAGGCAAGCTCTCCCGCACCGTGGGACTCGGTTTCGGAGTGGAACGATTGGTGCGGTATGTTTGCGGGGTAATGGATATCGGTGATGTATCGCCGTTCGCCAAGAAGCCCGCCGCTCATTCCCTGCTATAACCGGAATAAAGCGCCGTCGACCAAAACTGGAATGGTTTATTTCTGCTCCATGTACTTGCGTTGGCCGGCACGCCCTTTTCAAAAAGGCCGATCAAAAATGGAAGTGTTTATTTCTTTTCCATGTACTTGCATTTTCCGCAGCTCCTGCGGTCCGCGTGTTCTCCCAAACGACTGCTGGACCCGCATTTTGGGCAGAACCGCCTCGGGGAATACGGTTTCAGTGTTTTTTTCCCTTTCTTTTCCGCCATGAATCATTCACCTACGTTTTCTCTTCCTTTTGAGCTACTGCTTTTTTCTCCGCTGGCTTTTCCGCCTTCTTTTCAGCAGGTTGCTCTTCCTTCTTTAGAGGTTCCTTTTTCTCCTCATTCTTTTCCGGCGCTTTTGCTTCTTTGGGTTTTTCTTCCTTCTTTTCAGCAGGCGCTTCTTTCTGGGCTTCCGGTTTCTTGCCGCTCACGAGTTCTTCGAATGATGGCTGGCTATCCGCCTTCTTTTCTTCTTTCTTGGGCGCGGCAACCCCTCCGCGTTCCTTCAAGTAGTCTGGGGCTTGCCGTGCCGCCTTCTCCGTATCATATAATCGAGCGTAAATCGTGGCCTCTTTTCCTCCGAACCGCTGGTCGATTTTTTCAATGACGATCAGTTCCTTGGAATTCCCGTACTTCTTGGAAAGGGCGTCGACGACTTCTTTTCGGGAAGGCGTTTGCTTTTCAACCGGTACTTTAACGACGACTTCTTTGCGTTCGAACAAGGGGTTTTCCTTCTCGTTGATGACTTCGATGTTCATGGTTATCTCCTCACTTAAGCTTCAAGGCGTACTTACCGGGCACTTTCGCACCGATGCGCTTTCCAATTTCGGATCGTTCCACGTCGATGATGTACACGGCGCCTTCGAACGTTCGCGTGCTTTCGGATTCCGGGCACGACGGGCATTTTTCGCCTTCAAATAGAAGCCGGCAGGTGCGACACGCTTTCATCATATGGATTCACCTTCACTTGGATTCCTTTTCTTTCTCGCTTTTCTCTTCCTTCTTTTCAGCAGCCTTCTCTTTCTTTTTGGGGACTTGTTTCACATCTTTTTTCGCGAGCTTTCCGAGTCCCGTCGGACGCATGGTCAACGCGACTTTCGAGTTCGGAATCGTGTCCTTGAAGCTGACGGTCGCCACTTTCGCGCGCAACGCATCGGCTTTCCGGATCGTTTTCTTGCTTTCCCTTCCCACGAGACACTGTTGCTTTTTATCGTAGGCCAGGAACTCGTTCGCGACTTGCGAGACGTGCATCAAGCCGTCAATGGGCCCCATTCGCACGAATGCCCCGAACTCCACGATTTCGCTGACCTCGCCTTCCACGACCTCGTTCACTTCCAAGTTGAATACGAGGGCGTCGTACTGTACGTCGAAGTACGCGGACCCGTCTCCAGGCAGAATCTTTCCGTCGCCCTTGATTTTTGAATTGAAGACTCCGAGGATAATGCCCCGGCCCTTGTCAACGGCCCGCTCGTACTTCTCGCGCAATATGCGCTGGGCGGCTTGGTTCATTTTCATGCCGAATAAGGCCGGCGGCACGCGGACCGTGTCTTCGAATGTCACGAGTTTGTACATAGGTTGGTTTCACTCTCCTTACTCATTTATATGAACAACGGTGCGTTCGCTGCAATCAATGCGGCCGCGATGAGCGCCACGGTATTCAAGACTTTGATTAGCGAGTTTAATGCAGGTCCTGCGGTGTCCTTGAACGGGTCGCCGACCGTGTCTCCGACCACGGCCGCTTTATGCGCGTCACTGCCTTTTCCGCCGAGCTTGCCGTCTTCAATGTATTTCTTGGCGTTATCCCATGCCGCGCCTCCGTTCGCCATGAACAACGCGAGCAATAATCCGGTGACGATGGCTCCGGCCAACAATCCTCCGAGTGCAGCCGCGCCGAACGCGAATCCCACGATCAACGGCGTCGTAACCGCCAGAACCGCCGGCGTAAACAATTCCTTCAAAGCAGCTGACGTACTAATATCCACGCAGCGCGCATAATTGGGTTTCGCCGTTCCTTGCATGATGCCTTTAATGGTTTTGAACTGGTGTCTGACTTCTTCCACCATCTTGAATGCAGCTCGTCCCACGGCTTTCATGAGATAGGACGCGAAAATGAAAGGCAATAATCCCCCAATGAATAATCCCGCGACCACGGGGGCTTCCAGGATGTTGATGACCGATAGTCCGACGGATTCCGAGTACGCCACGAACAACGACAAGGCGCTTAACGCGGCGCTGGCGATCGCGAATCCCTTCGTGGTCGCTTTCGTCGTGTTTCCTACGGCATCCAGTTCATCCGTGATTCGGCGAACGCTTTTCTGCATGCCGGTCGCCACGGCAATGCCTCCCGCGTTATCCGTGATCGGGCCGTATGAGTCAATGGCGATAATGATTCCCGTAGTCGACAGCATGGCCGCCGCTGCCAACGCAATTCCGTACACTCCTCCAAAATGGTTCGCGATTAAAATCGCTGCCACGATGGCCAGAACGGGGAACGCGGTGCTCTGCAATCCCACGGCAAGTCCTTGAATCAAGTTGGTTCCCGCACCGGTCTGGCTGGCAAACGCAATCTCTTTTACCGGCTGTCCTTCTTTGACGGTATAATATTCAGTGATTTTACTGATGGCTATCGTCAACGCGAGCCCCGTTATCGCAGCATACCACAATTCGATGCGGGCTCCGAACCATGCAAACGCCATAAACAATAACGCCGCGAACACGATAACCGTTGCATACGTTCCCTTGTTTAACGCGTTCATAATGTTCTTCTTCGGACCGAGTTGCACGAACTGCATTCCAATGATTCCGGAAACCGCTCCGATGGCTCCCACCAGCAATGGAAGCACGACGAGCAATGATCCTTCTCCGAACGCTAAACCCAACAACATGGTGGCCATAAGCGTCACGACGAGGCTTTCAAACAAATCCGCTCCCATGCCGGCGCAGTCGCCGACATTGTCTCCCACATTGTCTGCTATGAACGCCGGGTTGCGCGGATCGTCTTCCGGAATGCCCTTCTCGATTTTTCCCACTAAATCGGCTCCGACATCCGCCGCTTTGGTATAAATGCCTCCTCCGACTCGCGCGAACAATGAAATCAATGAGGCCCCGAGTCCGAATCCAATGAGTGCTGAAACATCGTTGAAATACATGTAGACTCCCGCCAATCCGATGAGTCCGAGTCCCACGACCGTTAAACCCGTGACCGCTCCTCCTTTGAACGCAATATCCAACGCGGGTTTCAAGCCTTTTTTCGCTGCTTCGGCCGTTCGCACGTTGGCACGCACGGAAATGCTCATGCCGATGACTCCCGCCAAATACGATGCAGCGGCTCCGAATACGAATGCAATGGCTGCGGACGACGAGATTCCAAACCAAATCAATGCCGCTACGATCACTGCAAACAACGCAATGGTTATGAGTTGTCGCTTGAGGTACGCTTCAGCTCCCGATTGAATCGCGGAAGCCATTTCCTGCATTTTAGGCGTCCCGTTGTTCTTGCTGAGAACGAATCGCGCATAATACGCTGCAGCTATCAACGCGAGCACTCCTCCCGCTATGCCATAAACTGCCAGTTCCGCAAACGCCATGGTTTCACCCACCGGTCTATATGCTTCCTTCTAACCCCTGAAAAAATTGGGAACAAGAGGAAACAAGTATGTCTCGAAACGTATATAAAAGGCTTGCTGACCCCCCTTTGAATTAGAGCTTTTGCAGGCTCGCGTTTCCTCTCAGCACCAGCACGCCGGCTCCTGCTGCTTTCACACGGGTTTTCAGCGCGCGGTCGTTCGTGCCCACGATCAGCTTCTCTTTCCACGATTTCGCCAAGTGGATGATGAGATGGTCGGTTCGCCCTTCCTCTTCCCGAATCGTTATCGCGGGATTATTTTCAATGAATTGAATCATGGCCCTCGCTTTCAACCGATCTTTTCCCTTCAGCGCCCGCAATTCTTTCAAGGACGAGCGCAAAACAATGAATTCCGATTTTTCATCCACGTTCCGCTCCACTTCCTCAAAAATATCCACGTTTTTCTGCACGGGCAACATCAAAAAATTGGTATCCAAAATCACTTTCATTCCAGTCACTTCAAAATAACATAAGCGGGCTCGGTGGGATTCCGAACGACCTTTCTTCGGAAGAAAGCTCGACTAAAGAATCGATCACGCCTTACCCTCATGACTTGAACGGGCTCGGTGGGATTCGAACCCACGACCCTCCGGTTTCTTCATCCAAACCGTTCTAGGCCTGGAAATAAAAGCCGGACGCTCTGTTGCCCAACCTCCTCCGGAACGGAAAAGGTTTCCGAGCTGAGCTACGAGCCCCTTGTCTCTAAGGAGGGTCAACCATTATTAATATTAAGATAACGCCCCTTCGCCTTATTCGCTGTCACTAAACGGATTCGAGGGAGTTACATGTTGGTTTTCACGCTAGGAATCAAGGCCGTAGGTAAAAGCCACGTCATCCGCGAGCTCAACAAGCCATTACAGAACGCCATTCGCGAGATCTCTTACGGCGATGTCATGCTCGAGATCGCGAAGGAAAAGGAAGGCATTTCCGACCGCGAGCAAATCGCGGCGTTGCCTCCTGAAATCCAAGTGCGGATACGGGAAGAGGCCTCGAAACGCATTCGCGCGCTCGCCGACAAGGAAAAACTCGTTTTCTTGAACACGCACGGCTTCATTTACACGATTCCCCATCACGCGTACCTTCCGGGTTCGCCGGATTCCGTTTCGGACGTGTTGAAACCCGATTTCGTGTTTCTCGTGGAAGCGTCTCCGAAAGCGATTTCGGAGCGCCGGGAAAAGGATTTGAAAGCCGGAAGGAAGCGCGAAATGAATTCGCGGAAAGAGATTGAGGAGGCATTATTCTGCGAGCGCATTGCGGCGTTGCACGTCGGCATGCGTTACGCGTGCAACGTCAAGTTCTTCGACAACTCGCTTTCCGTCGAGAAGAATGCGGGGGAGCTGCAACGCCTCGCCGAGCTTTTTAAAAGCCTGAAGGCGTAATGCTTTCATGCGCCGCGCGCAAACCGCAACCGAGTACTTGATTCTCGTAGCCGGCGTCATCTTCTTTACTCTATTCATGTTTCTCGTCATCAAGGGCGAGCTGATTCCTTCGATTGAAGACAAGACGGGCGGGGAAACCGCGCATTTCCTGGACGAATTCGGAAAGCCGTATCGTTTATACGAATCATACGATGTCGGGAACGCGTACAAATGGAAAGTCAAGTCAGGCACATGGGACGTGGATAACGGGGAGTACGTTCAACAAGATAATACTCGAGGGATCTCCATTGTCGGCGATTCCACGTGGAACCAGTACGCGGTTGAGGCGCTTATCAAGCGCACGAATGCTGCTGGGACAGCCGGAGTGATCGCGCGATTTACGGGCCAAGAATATTATGATTGCGTGGTGGAAAACAATGTGTTGAAACTCCGCCGCTATAAAGTGACGGGAGACACTTACAACGATTTAGCGTCCGCTATCCTCAGTCCGGATCCGGAAAGCAAATGGTTCTTGATCAAGATAACGGTCGAGGGAGAGAATATTCGTTGCTCTTCCGGCGGGACGGAGATTAGCGTCGTTGATTTTGATTTTCCGTCCGGGGAAGCCGGCTTGATATCCATAAATTCCGAAGTACGTTTTGATGACGTGCGCATCACGGAATTGCCTCAACTCGATTACTTCCCGGTCGCACCTTCTCCTTCCTGTGCAGGTGTCTGTCTGGACGATTGCAACAACTACCTTTCCTGCTCGCTGGACGCCGGAGGTTCGTGCACCGGCAGTGATGTTTGCTGTATTGGAACGTGCACTCCCAATCTCATTCTGTATAGCAATTACTCGACGGAATGCCTAAACGGTAAATGGTGGAGGTTTACGTGGGACTCCAATCTGACTTCGGATTCCAACGGGTCGTACAGCCGATTTTTTTCCCCGGGGGTTTGGACGAGCGGATTCAACCCGGCTGCGGTCGCTCGCCACGTCATTACGCTTCCTCCCAGTTGCGCTTTAATGGCAGGAGATCATTTCATCTGCAACATGACCTCCTGCACGAATCCGCCTGACGCCCAGTGTGAATCCCTTATCAAGGATCCCTGCTGATGGTGGGGCTTTGCATAGCGATCCCTCGCGTTTTTTAACTCCTCATCCGTTTCCTTTTCAGGTTGTCGGATATGCATAAAAAAAACCGCGGCCAAACGGCTACCGAGTACTTGTTCCTCATTGGAGGCGCTATTCTTTTCGTGTTGTTGATCATTCTCATGCTGCGCGGCAGCGTCATCTCCAGCAGTTCCCACAAAATTTCAGCGGACATGGACCGTTTTTTCAATGACTATGCCCGTTATTACTTGTTTTACGAGAGCTTTGACTCCGGCAATGCGTATCGTTGGACGCCGGATCAAGGCACGTGGGGCATCGAAAACTCGGAGTACCTGGGCATTGGTGCCGGCAATAGCACGGTGGCCGTAACGCTCCACAACTTTTCAATGAATGCGTTCATTCGCACCTCTTCCAACGGCGGATTGATTTTCCGCAAGCGTAACGCCTCCAATTACTACGCGGTTATGGTGAACGTGGGCAACACCGTGCAACTCACTCGGACCACGGATGGCAACACCGCTTTACTAGCTGGACCCGCCGCTTTTACGGGTGACTTGCAAGAAGGCGTTTATTTGCGCGCCGATGCAAATGGTACCAACGTAACGATCTACGTAAACAATATCGCGTATTTGTCGGTGAATGACTTAACGGAACCATTGCGGTTAGGTCACATCGGTGTCACGTCTCCCGTGGACGCGCAAGCCGTGTTCTTTGACAACATTCGCGTATTCCAGTGCGTGGGGCAGTGCGGAACATGAGCTTATCCCTTCGCTTGAACGGAAAACGTGCGCAGACCGCGATGGAGTACACGTTTCTAATTGCGGGCGCGTTGTTGTTCGTGCTCCTCGTATTCATTATGCTGCGCTCGGGGGTTTTCACTGCTTCCGAACACAACATTGGCCACCAGACCGGCACCTTCTTGGACGAGTACGGGAAATCCTATTTGTGTTACGATAATTTTGAGAAGACGCAGGCGCGGAATTGGGAGCCCGTGAGCGGATCCTGGTCCGTTCAAAACCGCGAGTATGCGCAACTGGATAATGGGGGTTCCGGATTTGTTTCTTTTGTGCAATGCGCTCCCAGCGATTTTTCATATCAAGGACTCATTCGGACGATGGGGGGCCTTGAAGGCGCTGGATTGATTTTCCGGGCTCAAAATACCTCGAATTACTATCAAGTCGTGCTGCTGGCTGCTTCCGAAACCATTAACCTGCAATTGGTGCAGGATAGCGGGGTAACCATGCTTGACACGTGCAGCACGTGTTTTGATGGCGCGTTGTTGGGTACGGGTTTAACGGTTCGCGTCGACGTTTTCGGCAACCAGTTGACGGTTTATGTAAACGACGTGCAGAAACTTACCGCAACCGACAACACGTTTTCCGAAGGATTGCTCGGCGTTTACTCCGTTAAAGAAGGTTTTTTTGATTCCATTCGAGCGTGTTCCACGCCGTGCTAACCCTACATGCTTTTAAAAACGGCTTTCGAAATAGGTTGTGAATGATTATGCGTCGAGGTCAGACGTCTGCAGAGTATTTATTCATCATCGTTAGCATCATCCTGTTCGTGGCCCTCGTATTCCTGCTCTTGAGGGGCAATTTGCTTCCTCAAACCACTCAGAAAGCCTCCAGCGATTTAAGCGCGTTCCTTGAACGATCTCGCCCTTACCTGCTTTACGACACGTTTGATACGGGCGCGACGCGTTGGAAGAGCGTCGGCGGCGACTGGAGTCCTGAAAACAACGAGTTCGTACAAAAATCCACTACCGCCGATTTCAAGCTCGCGCACACCGGCGATCCCGCTTGGTACAATTACGCGTATGAAGTGCAGTACCAGAAGCGCGGCCCGGAGAGCACGTGGGTTGCGGGCGTCGGCGTCCGCGTCAACTCCGTTTCGTACGAACGGTATGTTTGCTACGTTCGAGCGGATGGTTCGGTTCGCTTGCTGAAATTCGATGCGTTAGACAGTCAAACCGAGCTCGAGTTCGGTTTCTTGATTTCCAGACCGGATGACAACTGGCACGCGCTCGGCATCGTACTGTCCGGCAGCGACATTTCGTGTTTCCACGACGGCACGGAAGTCCTGAGTTACGAGGATGATACGCCGTTGGTCAGCGGCATCGTATCCTTGGAATCCTATAACGTGCTGGTCGCATTTGATGACGTCAAGGTATGGCCGCAATCCGGTCCGGTTCCCACGTACAGTTTCGTTCCCACGCCTACTCCGGGGCCGACGCCTACTCTTGGAGCCAGTTTCCCCATCATTTCACTCGTTGGATCGGTAACAAACGATTCCGCTGCAAACGTTTCTTGGCAAACCGATATTGATGCAGACCGTTTGGTGGAATACGGGTTGACGAAACTATTCGGCACGAATACGACGTTGAATGCCACGACGACAACGGATCATTTCGAGACCGTTCTCCAGCTTTCCACGAACACGCGTTATTATTACCGTGTATGGAGTTGCGCAGGCGCGCTCTGCAGTCACAGCATTACGCATTCATTATGGACTGGAGAACTTGCGCCGAGTTTGGATCCGCCGCCTCCCGATGAAGACGTTCCAGATATCACGAACGTGGACGCGAATTACGTGGAATGGGTGGAAGCGTGTCTTTTCAACGTGACGTTTGATTGGGTTACGGACATGGATTCGGATGCGTGGGTCGAAATAGGATTCAATTCTTCCTATGGATTCAATTCGTCCTATAACGCCACGTTCACTCAGGATCACGAAGTCTATCAATCCGGAATGTGGGAGAACACGGAGTATCACTGGAGAGCGTGGAGCTGTGCTGTCGCATGTAACATGAGCGACGACCAAACGCTTAACACGCCTCTAGGAACCGATCCCTCGTGCACGGGCGGTCCTCCGCCACCGGGTGGCAGTCCACTCATGATTCCGTTGTTGAAGGGAAGTGTCTACGAAGCCGAGGCATTAGGTTGCGAACCCACGCAATGGGGCTGCTTCTAGCCGCTTTCAGAATACGAATAAGAATACGAGAGGCAGTGCGATGACAACCGCCAGGAACATCCAGTCCCCCCCGCTTTCCTTCGACGGTTTCTTGATGATGGATATGCTTTGCTGCACGAATCGGGCAGCGGTGTCTTTGTAAGCAATTAACGCGATGGCCCATATTCCCCATATCAAAAATTCCAATTCCAGTTGTCCGCTGACGTGGAAAAACGTTTGAAAAGCAGCGAACGTGTTCGCGACCAGGTGCAGAATACCCGTAGCGATCCAACTCCTCGTCCAGTAATACAGCAGCGTAATCAAGAACGCTTGCGCGATGATCATGAGAAAAGAGGCGATTCCATACGCGTTCGCCGCGGAATACGTTAGTAGATACGCGTGCATGAACGCGAAGAACAACGCCGCACTCAGGATCGCGATTTTCGGCGAGAACCGTTGTTGCAGCTTGCTTTGCAAAATGCCTCGCACCGCCACTTCCTCTAAAATCACGGCGAGCGGAATCCACGTCAACAACATTTGTTGCACGTACGTCCAGTCATGCAGCCAGGCAATGCCGGCGTACCACGCGTCCATATCCGGTGACAGGACGCGTCCCAGGATTCCGATAATGAACATCAGTCCCAGTGCCGCAAATGTTTTTTTCCAGTCGTTTTTTCCCGGCCATTTCAAGCCCCATTTTTCACCTTGATTCCTAGCCAGCACCGCCCACAACACCATGAATCCGGCGGTGAGCAACACTTGCGTTTCCAATACCGTTAACGGAAAATGGAATGCATTGGATGCGGTTGAAATGATGCGCGTGGCGCCTCCCGCGATCAGAAAAGCGAGTGCGAACAACCGCAAGCGTTCTTTTTTCATTTATTTTCCCTTGAATTCTTCGAGTGCGAGCAGTGCGCGGGCGGTCATGAGCCCTTGAAAGTGTTCGGAATCAAATGCCGCCTTCCATGCCCCGTTCTCTTCCTGCGTTTCAACGAGCCGCGCGGCCAATTGATTCAAAAACGCTTCGTCCTCGTAATCCGTGACGGATAGCCAGTACAACGCGTTCACGAGGTAATCTTTTTTTTCCATGTTTTCGCGCGTTTCCTCCGCTATTTGCTGCTGCAATTCTCTTGCATAAGTTTCATCCATTCCGTACCCGTTTATTTTCATGTGATGCAGCAGCATGAGCACATGCGTGGAGGCCATGGTTTTCTGGAAGTTGAAAATGAACGCCTGTTCCTCGTCTAATCCCTCCATGGCGCGTTCACGAAAACGCCTCAAGGCCTCTTTCTTGTCATTCATTTCCTTGTTCAGGATCATTTCATCTTCATGGTACGCTGCCAGCAGGGATAGGCACCAGCTTTCGTCGATGATCACGCGGAATCCTTGCGCTTCCGGCGTATGCCATCCCGCTTCCAATAGTTCGGACAAGACTTTTTTTTCCATGCGCTCGTTTTTCTGTTGCAGCGCGGTAATGCAATACAAGTCGAACGCATAATCCCCCTGTTTCCCGCCGGGGTCGAAATACGTGTAATCAATGCTTCCTTCCTCCCATTTCGGCACCAACGAATCAAATAACGCGTGCGCCTTCTCAATTTTTCCTTGCAAGCGTAGCGAGTCCTCCAACCCCTCTTCCAAATACGCGACGTTGATGTAGAAATCCATTTGACGATAGAGTTCCAGCTCCGAAATCCCTTCATACTTGTCTTCGGCAGTGCTCCGGTATAGTTCGCCGGGCGTCATCGTATCCTGCTGGATATCCAGCGTTTCCAAAAAGTTCAAGCCCTTTGCTTGAGCGGATTGCATGGCGGCTGCATCCGGGTCTTCTTGAACGCAGCCTGCCAGCACGATGGCGAACAGTACCGCGGATATCGCAAGGGTTTGATTCATGCGCATTTTTTCAAGCCGCACGCTTTTTTAATGCGCCTCCTCTTAGTGAAAGCAGAGGGGTTATGCGATTTTTCAGACATGGTGACTCGCTAGCGATCGTGCTGCCTGAAAAGCTGCGCCAGAGCGCATCCGTGAAAGAGAACGATGAATTCGAGTTTTTCGAGTTGTCTCTCGGCCTGTTCGCTCTCGTTGAAAAGCGTCAGCTCGAGGAACGCGTGAAAAAGAACGTGTTCACGGAACTGTTGTCCCGTCTTTCTGAAGAGGCTCCCCGTTCCGCTTCTATTGTTGCTCCGGTTCGCTCACCAACGCCTCCGGTTCAATCGAATGAATCCGCTGAGGAAACGCTGAAAAAACAAGGGTTTTTTGTCATACCCAACGAAACGGAGGCGCGTCGTCTCTCCCAAATTCTGGAGCAGCAAATCAAGGGCAAGCGCATTTTCGGAGTGCGGGGTTTCGACCGCAAGTTTTACCTGGTTTCCGAGACGTACTTGCATCAATGGTCCAGTAACGTGCTGCAAGCGCTCGGCGAAGACGCGGTTCCCCTCCCGACGCTTGCTTCCCAACTGAAAATGGAGGAGGTCGGTTGTTTGGCCGTGCTGCAAGTCATGAAGGAGCATGGCGACGTCATCGAAAAGAAACGCGGCATCTTCAAAGCCGTGTTGTAGGCATCGTGAGCGACATGAAGATCATTCTGGGGCGACTTTTCTCAGGAAGAAAGCATGACTAACGAATTCGATGGGAAATGCCATGAAAATAATTAGGGACGCGGTTCACCAAAACATTGAAGTGAATGCAGCCGAGCTCGCTGTTCTGGATACCCCGGACATGCAGCGCCTGCGTTACGTGCGTCAGCTCGGCCTCGCCTACCTCGTTTATCCTTCGGCTACGCACAATCGTTTTGAGCACAGCCTGGGCACGTTTCATTTAACGTCCTTGCTTTCCGAGCGCTTGTTTCCCAGTAAGAGCGAGCAGCAGTTATTGCGCTTCGCCGCATTATTACACGATGTCGGTCATTCCGCTTTTTCCCATTTATCGGAAGCGTTGGTGCGCAAGCACGCGGGAAAAACCCATGAACAGCTCGGGGAAGACAAGATCAAGCGTTCTTCCATTGCCGACGTCCTCAAAGCACGCGGTTTCTCGCCGACCTCGCTATTGAAGTTGATGCGCGGCCCGAAAGCGGAAGTGATTTCAAACGCGTTCGGCACCGATCGCATCGACTATTTGTTGCGGGACGCGCACTTCACCGGCGTCTCTTATTCGCTCGTGGACGCGGAACGATTGCTGAGAAGCATGGCGTTTTCCCGCAATCAACTCGTCCTCCGGCACAAGGGCTTGTTGTCTGCTGAAAGTCTTCTCGTCTCCCGTTACCTCATGTTTCGCGCCGTTTACCATCATCACGCGAACCGCATCGCTTCCAAGATGATGGAGAACGCCTTGGAAAACGCGCTCGAGGAAAGCCGAATCTCGATCGGCGACATTCAGAATGGCTTGGATCACGAGCTCTTGCTTGAATTGCGTGATCTTCCGTTGGTGCAACGCATTCTGGATCGTCGTTTATTCAAAACCGCTTTCGTTGCCAGCGATTTCGACGCGCGTTCTTCCGATAAACTCGAGAACGAGCTCGCACAGCATATCGATTCGTCCGCATTTGTAGTCTGTGCTTCTTCGCAGACGTTGGGTGGCAGTGATTTGCCCGTGCTTCTCAATGATGGTAAGCTGGTTCCGTTGCAGCAGGCGTCGTTTATTGCAAAAGCGATATTTCCTCAGTTGAAGGAAACGGGTTTGTTGGTTGCTGCTCTTCCTGAACATCGTGAAGTCGTTCAACGCATCTGCAGAAAATTCGTCTAACGCCGAAGCCGATAACGTTTTTTAAAGACATTGTTCCTTGCTATTCCAATCTGTTCGGAAACGCATTTGAGGTGTTCAGACCATGATGACGTCCAAGGAAATCCAGAAAGATGAGTGGGGCCCGGAACGCATTTACAACGTGTACGACCCGCAGACGGGTATGGAAGGCACTCTTTGCGTTTACAATACGGCGCGCGGTCCCGGTAAGGGAGGCATTCGTTTTGTTCCCGACGTCACCGTGGAAGAAGTGTACCGCTTGGCGCGGGCGCAGACGTGGAAAAACGCGATTGCAGACATTCCTTTTGGCGGAGCGAAAGCCGGAATTAGAGGAGATCCGAAAAAAGTGGATAAGGTGAAGTGGATGCGTGCGTTCGCTAAAAAAATCCGGCATTTAGTTCCCGACGTGTACATTGCAGGCCCGGACATGAATACCACGGAGAAAGAGATGGCCGCTTTCGCGGACGAAATCGGTTTCATGGGGGGTTCGACGGGCAAGCCCATTTACTTGAACGGGTTGCCGCACGAGTTAGGCAGCACCGGATTCGGAGTAGCCCAAAGCATTTTCGTGGCCATGGAGTTCGCGGGCATGAAGCCCGATGGCGCCACGGTAGCCATTGAAGGTTTCGGGAACGTCGGCGTGTTCTGCGCTCGGTTTTTGAGCGAGAAAGGCTGTAAAATCGTTGCAGTATCCGATTCCAAGGGAACGATTTACGACCCGAACGGTTTAGACATTCCGAAACTGGAGCGCGTCAAGACGGAAACCGGTGCGGTCAAGAATTATGGTTCGGGTCAAGTGCTCATGTCGGAAGAACTGTTCGGTTTGGACGTGGACGTGTTGATTCCAGGGGCTCGCCCGGACGTGATCCACGACGGCAACAAAGATCAAGTCAAGTGCAAGATCATGTCGCAAGGCGGCAATCTTCCCGTGGATCCTAAAATTGAAGTGGAACTTGAAAAGAAGGGCATGATCGTGATTCCGGATATCGTGGCGAACGCGGGCGGGGTAATCAGCTCGTACGTGGAAACCATTGGCGGTTCTCCTGAACAAATGTTCGAGATCGTGGAAAAGAAGATCGTAGCGAACACGCGGGAGGTACTCAAGCGTGCCAAAGAACAGAAGATTCCGGCGCGTGATGCGGCCATGCAGTTAGCTCACGAACGCGTTCGAAAAGCCATGGAGTTCCGGGGCAGGAAATGAATGACGCATTTCCTTCGGCCTCATGAAGTCATTCCGGGGTTCTTGGTCACTGCCGAGAAGCCTCCGGATCCCAACGCTTACTTGATTAAGGGTTCGAAGGGCGCGTTGTTGGTGGATACGTGCAGCACGTTGAACGGAAATCCGTTTGCCAGTATTTCCGGTTTTCCGCGACTGGATTACGTCGTGAATACGCATCCGCACATTGATCACATTGCGGGAAATGATTATTTTCCGCACGTTCCCGTGGCCATGCATGAGAAGGCCGCTGCGGTAATAAAACAACGCGATACCGAGATTTCAGTCGCCAGCATGTTTCATTTGGATCTCCCCCGCCATTCCATTGACCGCGAGCTCAAGGATGGGGATCGTTTAGAGCTGGGCTCTTTGACGTTTCAAGTGATTTACACGCCCGGTCATTGCGTGGGCGCGATTTGTTTGTACGAACCGTCTCGCAAAGCCTTGCTCTCAGGAGACACCGTATTTACGGAAGGAAGCGTTCCCCGGTACGATTTGCCTTCCGGTGACTTGCCGACTCTACTGGATTCTTTCGAGCGCTTGATGCAACTGGATGTGGAATGGATTTTGCCGGGTCACGGTCGCGCTTCCTCGAACGGTCGCGTCGTATTAACGGATTCGCGCGAGCGCTTGCGCCGCATGCTTTGATTACAGGTGGCGTTCAACGAGTTGTTGGATATTGTCTCTGGGTATCGCGCCCGTGGTTTGGTCCACCACTTTCCCTCCTTTGAATACAATGAGCGTGGGAATGCTCATGACGCCGTACGCTTGCGCGGTTTTTGGTGACGTATCCGTATTCAATTTCACGAACTTGGCTTTCCCCTGCATTTCATGCGCGAGTTGTTCGAATTTCGGTGCCATCATTTGGCACGGCCCGCACCAGTCCGCGTAAAAATCGACGATGGCGACTTCCTTGCTTTGCAGAACTTCTTTTTCGAAACTGGAATCATCAGCGTTCACGAGAGCCATTCGCATCACCCTCACGGAATAGGCGTCAAGGAATTATTAACGCATCGGCTTCGTGGCGGATTCGAAATCCGGCCGGGGGAACCGTTTGACTTTATACCCTTCATTGGTTCTTCCCACCATGCGTTCGGCTCGCTCGAGTTCGTCCGCAATCGTCTCCACATAGCGTTTTGGAAGCATTCGCCATGTTCGTTCCGGATCCGCTTCGCGCAGAACGTAATTCGACATCCGATGGATGTCGGCGTGATGCTGCAATTCGTCCCTTCCGCTTTCCGATCTCAGAAACAAATCTCCGTATTTTCTCAAGCGTTTCGCCAGTTTTTCTCTCAGCCATTTTTTTCGGGGGCGGTAGCGCGCCTGGGTTTCTACGACGACTCCGCGTACCGGCACGTTATAGTATTCTCGATGCGGGTCGATGCGCACCATGTTTCCCCACCATTCAATGGGAGATAATGTTGCGTAATTCGAATTGTGCCATTCCACAACCAAGCGTCTGGGCATGAGCCGTGAGGCGGCAATCACCCATTTTTCTGCAGGCATGCTTAATGCATCCTTTACATTTCCCGGATTCATTGCCTGTCCTAACTTTTTTCTGGCTATAACGAATCGTGCGACCAACGGAAGCAGTTTTCCTTCGAATAATCCCCGATTGGTTAATGCGTACGGAACGCGGATTTCGCGCACGCTATGCCCCCGTTTTCGTAATTCAATGGCCACGCGTTTGGCGGCCTCGATTGCGTGCGTTTCGGAAGGATGAACTCCCTTCACGAACAAGAATTTTGCCATAATCGCCCGTATGGATTCCAAATTTTATTAATGTTTATACCGGATGGTTTTCAACTGCCTCGGAAAGAACGCGTCATTCAAATCGTAAAACCGTCTCCACCACTTCCTTCCTTCCTCCGCGTTCTTCAATACCGGCATGTATTTCGGTAACAGCTCTTTTCCGCGCACGCGTTCGCGCATTTCTTGCGAGGGCTTCCAGTCCATTCCCGCTTTTTCAAATAGTTCTTTGAAATTATATCCTCTCATCTCCAGCATCTTCTGCTTCACGTCCTCAAATGGGAGGTTCGAAAAGCGTTCGAACTGTTCCGCCGCGGTCTCCGCAATGGTTTCGCGCGCTTTCCGCGTGTGTTTAACATCGCTCCATTTCCCATTGATGTTTACAGCGTATTTCGCCAGGTTTTCAGGCAGCGATTGCTTTGCGGTTAAATGATTCACCCAATCCAAATGAATTTCAACTTGTTTTCGATACATGGTGTAAATCGTTATGCGATCGTACGCATACCCCTCCGCTTCTTTCCACAACTCCACGGGTTTCAGGTTCGGGAACTGACGCACCAGCAGCACGTGTTCTCCAATGGGGTACGGGCCGTGGTTCTCGTAAAAATTAGTGTAATGGTAATCCGAATGCGACGACCACGAGAGCGATGCGCATGAGTTCATGAGCTTGCCGATTTCTCTCCCGATATCCGCCGATCCTTTTTTCCAAGGCGTGTGCTTCACGATCGTTTGGATTTCCTTTTCGGTGTGCACCCACGAGGAATAAAATCCGGGCACGTCTTTTACGCACTTCGCTTTCAGTATATTGTGCAGAAAGTCCAGTACGCCTAATCCCTTTGATCGTTCGATACCGGATGCTTTCACGTCGAAGAACGCGAACTGCATTTCCGTTCGCAACATTAACGGTCCTAGGAATAAGTCCGCCAGGTCTTCATACGAAACGCCTTTCTCCTGCAATCGCCGTTCCGCATGCCCCAATTTCTCGAGCCACAAATCCGAGCCGTACGGAAAGAATTGAAAGCAATCGAAGGGGGCCCACGTGCCTTCGTCCATGTTCGCCATGCCAATAGCCAACGAGTCCAGCCACTCTTCCATCCAAGGCAGTTCATCCATGCACTTCGCCAGTGGTTCCATTTACGGTTACTTCCATTCCATCCTTCAATTTCTTCGTGGCTTCTTTCGTCGCCACGACGCACGGAATCCCCATTTCCCGGCTCACGATGGCCGGATGCGAGGTCAATCCTCCGATATCGCAGACAATAGCGCTTGCGCGGTTCATGAGGACGGTCATGGTCGGGTCCGTGATGCGTGTCACGAGCACGTCCCCTTCCCGGAACTTGAAGTGGTCTTCGGCGGATTCAATGATCTTAACTTTACCGTGCGCTATGCCGAGGCTAGCGGCCAATCCTTTCAAGAGACGAGCCATAGATTGTTTGCACGGTTAGAAAACGACTTGGATGGCGAGTTCCAGGACAATGAACGCGGCTACGAAACCGATGACGATGCGTGGATCGATCTGAACGTTCGAGCTCTTGACGTCATAGAATCGAATGATTCCCGTTGAGCTGCTGGGTGTGGCAACGCGGTGATCGGCCATGATGGGTTCACTGGAGGCATTCAGGGAACCAACGTTTAAATACCGTTCGCCCTCCTAATCCCTCTGATTACTGATATGAGTCTTGAGGATGATTTCAAGAAGGAGATTCCGCACGTTCTCGTGTTGGGAATTCTCTTGCTCATATTGCTGGTCGTGGTCACGAAGTTCAAGTGGGTTCATTGCTCGCAGGTTCCGGGGGACTGGTGCAACGTGTACTGCGGCATCATGGGTAATTCCCGCGTCGCGATCGTATCCGGTGCGAACGGTACGGGCGACCCTTCCGCTTTATTCAACTTGACCTCTAATTTGCGCCAACACACCCTATTAGAACCCTATCCGGATTCGGCTTTAAGCGCATCCATACTTGAAAATTACGAGCTCGTGGTATTCGAGCGCATGCAAGACATTACTCCAAACCAAATGAACGCGATTATGCAGTACTTGGATCGCGGGGGCAGCGTGATTTGGGTGGCGGACGCCGGCACGCGGCACTATCTTTCTCCCATGGACTTGTTGGATGCTCGAAACCGTAACGAAAGCGATCCGGGATACTACGAATGGTTCGTTAAAGAGATCAACACGACCAAGGGTTTCGGCGATCTGTCGAGTTTACTTAAAGTCAGTTATCAAGGCATTGAAAACGGCACGGATGTCCGATTATTAGTCAGCGATCGCAATTCCTTGATGGCCCAAGGCTTGAATGCCTCGTTTTCCATTGACGCGAAACAGGTAGCGATCGTCAACACGGATGTGTCCGAGGCCACGATCGTTTATTCCTTGTACGGAACGAAGAGTTGCACGTTCGAACGCCCTTGTCCTGCCGTTGTCGCGCGCAAGTACGCGGGCTGGGTGGTTTACACGGCGTTCCCGCCTGAAGAAATCCGTTCGCAGACCGCGCTCAACAACTTGTTCGACTTCCTCGTGACGTGTTAAACGGAAACCGCAGCCTATTTAAAAAATTCCTCCGTATTGGACTCGGATGGAATCGAGGTGTTATCCATGAAGAAGCTAGCCATTAACGGGTTCGGACGCATCGGTAGACTGTTTTTCCGGGCGGCTCTGCAGAACAAGAAATTCCAGAAAGAGTTTGAAATAGTTGCGGTAAACGATTTAACGAACGCGAACGTGCTCGCGCATTTGCTTAAGCACGATTCCGTTCACGGGAAACTGGCTCTGGATGTTAAAGCAGAAGGCAATGCCTTGATCGTAGGCGGCAAGAACGTCCGAGTGCTCGCCGAAAAGGATATCGAGAAGCTTCCTTGGAAAGAGTTGGGGGTCGAGTATGTCTTGGAGAGCACGGGCCGGTATACGAACGTCGAAGACGCTTCCAAGCACTTGAATCAAGGCGCTAAAAAAGTGTTGGTGTCCGCGCCGTGCAAGGGCGACGCGTTTACGATGGTGTTGGGCGTCAACCACACGCAGTATGACGCATCCAAGCATCACGTGGTCAGTATGGCGTCTTGCACCACGAATTGTTTGGCTCCGATCGTGAAGGTGCTTCACGAGCACTTGAAAATCGAACGGGGTTTCATGACGACGGTGCACGCGTATACGAACGATCAACGCATTCTGGACTTGCCTCATTCGGACATGCGGCGCGCGCGCGCAGCCGCTGTCAACTTAATTCCTACCACAACGGGGGCGGCGAAGGCCATCGGGGCCGTGATTCCGGATTTGAAGGGCAAATTGGACGGCATGGCGATTCGCGTGCCGATTCCTGACGGCAGCTTGAACGATCTCACGTTGGAAGTAGGAAAAGCGTGTTCGGCTGCTGAAGTCAACCAGTTATTGAAACAAGCCGCTCAAAAGGAGTTGAAGGGCATCATGTGGTATTCCGAGGAACCCCTCGTTTCCACGGACATTATCGGTAACCCGCATTCCGCTATCGTGGATGGTTTGAGTACGAAAACCATTGGCACGACGGTTAAGGTGCTTGGCTGGTATGACAACGAGTGGGGTTACAGTATGCGCCTGACGGACGTGTTCCCCCTGTTATAAGAGAATCAGGAACAACGCGAAGATCAGGAAGGCCACGATGGCGAACTGCACGTAGACGTAAGATAGCAGGGCCAGCAGTACGGGAATCATCCACGCCAGCCGTTCCACTTCCAGGTTTCCGGTGAGCGTGACTTTCGTGCCGACGATGACTCCGATCGCGTAGACGATGAATACGAACGCCGCGAACCGGCGGATGCTTTCGGATAAGTATTTGACGATCGTGTTCGTGATGTCTTCCAGGATGCCCATGGCTGCTATTACTTCGATCTGCGTTTAAATACGTTTCTTCCTTTTCAGGCGTTTGAAAAGCTATTTAAGGGCGGATACCTTGCTGGATGTCAGGTGATGTCCCTTGCCTAATTTGTTTAATCCGAAAGTGTTGGCGTTGTATATGGTTGCGGCATTATTTCTCGCAAACGCGTTCTATTTTCTGGTGAAAGGCTATTTCTTCCAGCAAGCCGGATTCGGTTACGTGTGGAGCATGTTCAATTATTTTGTGGCCGGCATCAGTCTCTTGTTCATGATCGCATTCAAGAAAATGGCGTTTCACCTGAAGGAGAATCTGGAGAAGAAACGCAAGCGCTAAAGATTTTTTTCGTACAAGAGCACGTCTTGCCCTCCAATGGGTTTCGCGAGCTTTCCGACTTTCCGGAACGCGTATTTTCGATAGAGCGCATCCGCGGCATGATTGGTGGCGCTGACCAGTAACACGATGCGATTCTTTTTCTTTTTTTTCGCGTGCGCGAGCGCTTCCTGCAACAGCCTTTCTCCGATGTGCCGGCGTTGAAACTCTTGCAGGACCGCGAGCCCCATGATCTTCAGGTTTTTGGGATGGTCTTTCCAGTCAATGAATCCCACAGTATGCTTTTCGTACAAGGCGACGAGGTAGTGAATGCGCGGGTCCCGAAGACGTTTCTGGATCGTGTCCATCGTGAAGCCGGTATACGGGAAGAACGCGCGCGTCATCACGGTGATGCTGTACAACTCGTTTTTCGAGGCCTTTCGAATCACCAGTTTTTTGGAATCGAATTTCAAGGCGTTTCCACCTCGGCTGCGTCATTCCAATCGGCTTCATACATTCGTTCGAATGCTTCCGCTAATTCGGCTTGCTCGATGATAACGGCGGCTTCGCGATTGCGCTTCATGGCATTGTAACTCCAATTCGTGCTTCCCACCATCACTTTTTTTTGATCCATCACCGCATACTTGGAATGCGTATAATAAAATGCTTGCGAACTCCAGCGAACACGAACCCCTTTGGATTTCAGGAATTCGGCGGTTGCCCAGTTGCGATCGATTTTGGGATCCAGGATCAAGCGCACGTGGACTCCGCGTTCGACCGCGAGCACGAGCGCTTCCCTCAAACCCGAGTAAGTAAACTGAAATAACTCAATATCAATTGAACGCTCGGCGCTTGCGAGGGCGCGCACCATCGCGATCTCGGCCCCGGGAGAAAATACGGGTTGAACGCTTCCGTGGAGGCCGTACTGTGGCAGGCTGCCTTCGGCAGCAAAGAATCCCGCAAACGTTCCGAGAAAGAAGAACGTGGTTACGAGGAGCAGGTGCTTTCCATCCATTTTCGTTCACCTCCTCCACCGGTGAAAGCCATACGGGACGCCTGCTTATAAATCGTTTTCCCCGTGATTCGAAAGCTTAATATTTGACGTGCACAAACAAGAAAAGATTCCTCGAGGTCATGGTCATGTTGTACGGTCGAGTGGGCGGATTCGTGGTGTTAGCCGCGATCCTTCTAGCCATGTATTACTTTGCCTCTTTCGTGATAACCTATTTTTAATTCCGCGGGTTAGTGCTGGCGATTCATTCGACTGTTTAATGCGATGGCAGCCAGTGCGATCACGGCGAACAATAAGAGCGTTCCGGCGTCGATAACGATCGGCATACACTTACGTTTCCGTTCCTCCTTAAAAAAGCCTTCTGGCGTTCCTATCCCACGCGACATATCGCGCTATTGCTTTACCGATTCTCCTGAAACCGCCGTACCGCTTTCAATAAAATGCTTTTGGGGGTGATGCGCGATAGCCAAATCATGACCTGGTTTTTATTTCCTGGAATCACGATGCGTTTGCCTTTCATCATTCCTTCGTATCCCGCTTCCGCGACGTCTTGCGCGCTCATCCAAGCCGCTTTAGGAATCGAGCGGGCATCCACTCCCGCACGTTCATGAAACTTGGTTTGAGTGGCTCCCGGGCATAATGTAGTGACAGTGACTCCGGTTCCCTTCAGCTCTTCCGATAGCGCTTCCGAGAACGAGTTGACGTAAGCTTTGCTCGCGTAATATACGGCCATGAACGGCCCGGGCTGAAAAGCAACTATCGAGGACACGTTCAATATTTTTCCGTGCTTGGCTTTGACCATGTCTTGAAGGTACGCGTGCGTGAGATGTGATAACGCCACGATGTTCAACTGCAATTCGTTCGCTTCGATTTTCCAACGGTTTTCGTGAAACAATCCCCACGAACCGAATCCCGCGTTATTGACGAGAATTTCGACTGGGATGCGTTTGCGCTTGGTTTCCTTGTACACTTTCTCTACGGCTCCCGGTGCGGTTAAATCGATTGCAATAATATGCGCGTGCGTGTGATACCGGTTTTCCAATTCGTTTTTGGCTTTCTCAAGCATGTCCTGGTGCCTTGCCACCAACACCACATCGAATCCGTGCGCTGCGAACTCGTCGGCCATTGCTCTTCCGATGCCTTGGCTTCCTCCTGTAATCAATACGGTGCTTCGTTGTTTCAGTTGAATCGCATGCGTCATTGCGTGGATGAATATATCGCTTTGGTTTCTCAACAAATTTCTTAACCAAATGCTTAACCTTATAACGACCCCTTTTCTCAAGGACTCGGTGATTCCATGAAAACGGTTTTCACAATGTTGCTTTTCGCCATGATGGCGTTCGTGCCTCTCGCTAATGCGGATGTGACCACTCCTGCGATTACTACCGTTTACATTGAGAACGACGGGGTTCCGGTGGATGACGCTCTGGAATACTCGGTCAAGTGCTTCGGTTACCGTTGGAGTCCTGGTCCGGAAATAGTTAAGGCTCCCGGTACGTATTCCCCCGTTGAAGTATACTCTTATACTGCCTCCTGCTCCGGGTACGGCTGCGAGATTCAGGAACCGTATTATCTCAACTACCGCCACGTCGATTATTGCAATGCGTATGTCACCATGAACTCCAATACGTATCTCGTTGAGCGGTATGGAGAAAATCCCGTGGAGTTCAGTAAATGCACGAACCAGAATTTCTTGGATCGAACCCGTCGATGCGAGTTGAAACTCGACTTATCGAATGCGGAAGTAAACCCGGATTCCATTCTCGAGCCGGACGTCCCTTATAATGACGATACGGGTGTGCTCCCGGTTCCCTCCTTATACAATGATGACGACATGCCGCCGATTCCGCCCGAGGATGTGACGCCCACTCCTGAAAGCCCGGTATCTCCTACGCCGACACGGTTTGCGACGGTTACTCCGACGCTCTCGATACGTCCTGTCGGCGACGTAACGGATCCATTGACTGCGTTCGTGAGCGGGATCGCGTGCTTCTTCCAGCAATTGTTCGGACAGAGTTGTTAGCATGCTGCCGGAAGTGCGGTTCGTGCAGGCGCTGGCCGTTACTCTATTTTTGGAGGCCGGCGTCCTACTGGTTTTTTGGAAGCTGAACGCGTTCCGCATCAAGCCATCGTGGAAACCGCGCGAATGGTTGGCCGCTGCCATTATTCCGTCGACGCTGACGCTTCCCTATTTGTGGTTCGTGCTTCCCCCGTTCGTCAACTCCGCGTATTACATTCTATTTGGTGAAGTCCTCGTCACACTCGCGGAAACGTTGTTGTTGAGCTACTTGCTTCGCTTAAAACTCCGAAATGCGCTTGTTCTATCCGTGGCAGCCAATACCGTTTCTTACTCCGTTGGCCTCCTGGTTCCCTTATTTTGATTTCAGAGGGTTTTTTCTCCTGGCTTCCATTCCACGGGGCACAAGCCCCCGGTTTTCAGCGCTTTCAGGACGCGCAGCAATTCGCTGACGGATCGGCCGACGTTCAAGTTGGAGACGACGGCGTACTGGAGAATGCCTTTCGGGTCAATAATGAACGCGCCTCGCAGAGCGGTTCCGTCGGATTCGATGAGAATCTCATATTCCTGCGCGAGGTGGTGTCCCGTGTCCGCGAGAACCGGGTACTTCACTTCCGGCAAGTCTTTTTCGAACCACGCTTTATGAGAATGCGCGCTATCCGTTGAGACGCCGATAATTTGCGCACCCTCTTTTTCAAAATCCGTGTGGTGCGTCGCCAACGATTTCAGCTCCGTGGGGCAGACGAACGTGAAATCGCGTGGGTAAAAGAACAGGACTTGCCATTTCCCTTCGAAATCGTTGGAGGATACTTTTTTGATTTCTCCGTTGGAGTATGCTTCCAAATTGAATTGCGGGGCTTTTTCTCCTACTTTCATGTCCATCACCTAATGAATCAGATACGTGATGCGTTGGTCAGCATATAAAATGATTCTGTTGAAACTTAAAAATGATTTTAAAGCCTCAATGGGCGGCTTCCGACGGGTTTCAATCAATTCGAAATACCGCGAAGTGCGTGTTCGAGTATTCGACTTCCATGCGTTGGAGCACGAACTCGAGTGCCGGGCACGAGAACAGCGAGGCGTCGTTCTTGATGCGATACACCACGATGCGCATTCCATCTTGTTTGAGGTGCGCGTACGCGATTTGCGGGTCCGTGCAAAACGAGTCCTGGAATTTCGTTCGGAAACTGATCTGTCCGGTTTCCTCGTCTTCCGCGATCCAATTGCTTTCATTCAAATAGTCTTTGGCGCGGAAATAGTCGAGGAAGTTGGCCAAGCGTTTTTCCGTATACGGGAGCGCGTAGAAATCCGTTGTCAGAACGCGTTCTTCGGGATGGTGATCGTTTATGTACGCGAGCACATCGAAATAGGGGGTGCGTTCCACGGGCTCGTGTCTCCACGCGTATCCCAGCGGTCCCTTGAAATCATCGTAGTACGGGTAGTGAGCCATCACGACGATGAACGATAGGCCGAGCAGGGCCATGACACCTTTCATTTTTTGGGCATTCATTTCCTGCAAGCCCTTTCCACATACGAGTATGAGCGGAGGGTAAAACGTGAGCACGTACCGGAACGAACTGAGTTCGGGAGGGAATTTTAGCGATGCGAATGCGATGATGCCTGCGGCCAGTAACAGAAAGGTTTCTTCCGGCCTAAACGCCTTTTCCTTATACGCCGCATGCGCCGTCAGGCCCAGAAGGACGAGGAGCGGAAGTTCGATTCTCGCCAGCAGCGTGGGCAGGAGGCTGAGGTTGATGCCCGCACTCAATAGCGTGGATCCTTGGTAATGGTTGAACAAGTGGTAATAAAATAATTCAAACGGGTAAATGATTAAAAAGAAAATGAATACGCCTGCCGCCAATCCGCCCGCCAATCTCCAATCCGTTTCTTTTCGTTTCCTGTACTCGGTGAGTTCAATGGCTGCGATGATCGGGAGCAGTAACAACGGCAAGTATTGTTTGGTGCCGAGCGTGAGAATCAAAAGCGACATTAATGCCGCGAGGTGTTTCATGGAGCGGTTTCGGCGGTACGTGTAAATGTAGTAGAATAGGGTTGTCGTGAAAAAGAAGAGCATGATCATGTCGAGCATGACGACGTTGGAGTAGAGGATAAGGTTGGGGGAGATCATCGTCATAGCGAACAGAACGGCTGCGGCTTCTTTTCCGTATTCTTTTCGCGCGTAGTAGTAAATGACTATGGCCAACAGCAATGAGAACAGCAGGGCGATTAGACGCATGGCTTCCATGACCGGAACGAGTTCAGCGGCCACGCTCATGAGCGGAACCGCCAGCGGGTAATACTTTCGGTAATGGAATTGGAGGACGTGGGAATCGCATGGCGCCATGACGCACGCCATTCCGAAAAACATTTTCGCGAGCGGCGGGTGCTCCGCGTTGAGTTCTTTAGTCGGAGCAAAATCACTGTATTTTTCCATGGATGCGGCAATGTATAGCACCTCGTCGTTCATGGGCAGGAGAACGAAATTGAATCGCAGCAGAATGCCGATGATCAGCGCCAGTGCTATACCGATTCGTATCGCGTTCGCTTTCGTTAGCAATACTACCCCTCGCGTATACTCAATGGCGTTGACGGTTTAAAGCTTTTGATGTGCTCCTGGGAAGGCAGCCACGTGACGGTAAGATCTGGATTAATATATTTTTATGTTGTTGGAACTGCATTGCGGAAGGGATCTGCGCCTGGATCCGGGGAGCGCGCCTTTGGCGGTCGGCTGTCCCGGGCTGGGGAGGACATTGGCGGCCTGAAAACAACGTGGAACGAAACCGTATGAACTGATGTTAAGTTTACTGGAGGAGCCGCCGCCCAGACACATGTGCCTGCTTGTCGTTCAGCTAATGGTAGCCAGGCCAAAGGATGCTCGCCGATGAGGTGAATCGCATGGGAAAGAAAAAGGGTAAGGCTCAAGAAAACGAAGAGTAAACGACGATGAGTTACTAACTCGTTTGATTATGATAGGGGGTCTGCAAAGACCCCCTGCCTCTTTTTTTTGTATGCTCCGACCGGGAGTTTCACGAGACGCTCTGGCTGCTGTTGTTTTGATAGAGCGGCGCGTTTTGAACCCGGGTCACAGGATTGAGAATCCTGCGTCCTTGACCGAACTAGACGATCGGAGCGTACGCTCTCCATTATGCCGGAATACCTTAAAAAAGCAGAGGCTCATGATTCGAAAAAAAGAAAAAAGGGGGCGTCGTAACGCCCGAACGGACATGCTTACTCTTCCTCTTCCCCGAACAGCTTCTCTAAACGCTCTTCCACTTCGTTTTCGTGCTTGGAATCGCCTTCAGAGATCTTGATCACCGCTTCCGCTATGGCTTCCACTTCTTTTCCATGCTTTTTCGCCATGCGTTCGCGGATCGCCTCGTGCAGCAGCTCCTTCTTGGCGCCGTAAGCGATTCGGTTTCCGTACTCGACCCACGTCATCTCGTCATGCCCACATCGACAGTTTCCTCCACAACCCATAATCCATCACCTAATAGTACTTAATTGAGTGAACGATTCTATGCGGGAATTTCAATATATGGGTTGGGTTGAAGGATCGACAACGGGTTTAACCGATGTACGTGTATCTATAACCGCCGGATCATTGCATGCACCGCTTCCGGTTTTATAATCCTTGTTTCCCAATTAATACGTTTCTTGCAGGGGTGGCAGAGCCTGGTCAAATGCGCAAGCTTCAGGAGCTTGTCCCTTAGGGGTCCGCCGGTTCAAATCCGGCCCCCTGCACTCCGACCTTTTTTGAAAAATGTCGATCAAAAAGTCGCTGCGCTGACGCTCTTTGGTCGAGCTTTCTGGTTAAGAAAGGTCGGTTGCACCTCCGGTCCCCTGCACACTCCTTTTTTTTTAAATAATTGTCTTTCCCACGATGCGCAGGCCTTTCGCGTTCAAGTCGCATAATATGAGTGGCTCGCCTTTATTGAACGCAAACGGTTTCTCGAACTGAAGTATTGCTTTCCCGCTGGTTCCCGGCGCGATCTCTTCGCATTCAATGCGCACGGGCTGGAATTGCACGCCCAGGCTCGCGTGAATCACTCCGCTTTTCAACGGTTCTTTCCGGAAGCGTGTTGCCGTTACTTCGCATTCAAGCTCTACTCCCTTGTTCCACGCTGTTTTCGAGAAAATGGTGCCGCGCGGCACTTCTTCCGAACGCAGTCCCTTCAATGAAAGGCCTACCCGGTCCCCGCTTGCAGCGGTTTTCGCGTCCGCATCGTTTTTTTGAATACTGCGTATTTCCATAGTCTTTCCAATGGGTTCTGCCTGCAGTTTATCGTGAACGTTGATCGTGCCTTGCTTTACGAATCCAAGGGCAACGGTTCCCACGCCTTTCACTTCGAAGCAGTGGTCGATGAGTACTTCCGCGTCTCCTTCCCGCAACGGTGTTTCTTGTGAAAACAGGTGTGTTTTGGCTTCCTCAATGTTTGTAACGAGTTGCGCACGTTCGAGACTCGTTCCGTTCAGGAAGCCGGATAGATCCATATCCGTTACGATGGTGACCGCGTGCTTTTTCAGGGCGTCCAGAGCGACAATGATTTCGCCGAGTTCGGGTGAAGGTTCCGGAGCGATGACGAGCGCTTGATTCGTGATCGAAAGCGTTTGCATGAACGAAGACAGTTTTCCGGGATACGCTTTCGGATCCACTACCGAAACAATTTTTCCTTGAAACACGGTATGGTAAAACCCGAGATCGTCCGCGGTTCCTTTCTTGGCGAGGGCTGAAGCGGCTTGCTCGCGCTCCTGTTCATTCTTTCCGAGAACCGCGATGTTCAAGCTGGGCATGATAAAACCGGTTAGGGCAAGAAGAAGCGTTATGCTTCGAAACCTATTTTAATCGCGTGATTCGGAACGTTTGACGTCGTCCGGAATTCGGATGAAGGGAAATGGCGCATGTGGCATAAAATCAACTCCCGGCGCATTGGCGTGCAAGTGGCGCAGCAATGGAGTGCTGGCTTCCTTCCGGAGCGCAAGCCTTACCGTATCTCCATTCAGGACACGCTGGCTTATTTCGATGGAAAAAAGACGGAATACTACGCGGATGCGGCGCAGTGGACTGCTTACGAGAAGGGTTTGTTCGATCTCCTGAAGGACCGGCCTCGCCGCGCTTCTTTAATCTCGGATGCCCAACGGTTTCTCGAAATAACATCTGGCGAGATACGCCAACTCCTTTCGACGAATGTTTCCGCGCTGTCGGATGCCCAGTTGGCGTCCTTCTATTCGAACGTGATCGAGAAAGTGAACGCATTTTATTCGCGCATGTGGATCGTATTCCTTATCAGCGATCCGTTGGCGCAAACCGTTCATGGCGAACTGCTTAAACGCGTTCCGGACGAGAAGAAAGCCGGCGAGTTGCTGCTTGATTTTTCAACGCCTTTGGAACCGAATGACGCGATTCAGGAGCGCATGGATTTGCTGGAACTGGCAATGTCCCGGAACGAGCTTCCTGAAAAGGAGTTGGAGAACCGCCTTCAACGGCATACGCGCGCGTATCAGCACATCCCGATGTTCGATTTCAATCACGAACCGTATTCCGTCATGCATTTCCGGAAGGAGTTGGAGCGCGTTTCGGCTCCCGAGGAGGAACGCGCTCGCTTGAAGCACGTGTTTTCAGATCGTCAACAAGTATTCGATCGGCAGTTAAGAGGGCTTCAACTGCAACCGGATCATGATTTGTTCCGACTTCTTCAAATGCTCAAGGAAACGGTTTTCGTGCGCGACTACCGGGACATGCTCCGCCAGAAAATGAACCTGTCTCTTCGAACGCTCTATTCCGAAATCGGGAAGAGGCTGCAGTTAAGTATTGAACAGGTTTCACTGCTTACCAACCAAGACATTGAGACGGGTTTAATCCAGTCGGAGAAGCGATCGAGGCTGCGAAAGTCGGCCGAGGAACGGTTAACTGCTTTTCTGCTGGTCCAGCGAATCGATTCCGCACGGATTTTCGGAGGAAACGACGCGATAAGAAAATCGTCTGTCGAAATCAAGGAACCCGATATCGCGAATGTAACGGAGTTGGTGGGGGTAGTGGGTTCTCGCGGTAAAGTATTTGGAAAGGCTTGCATCGTGCATTCGAACCGGGATTTGGCGAAAGTGAAAGACGGGGAAATCATGTTCACTTCCATGACCCGCCAGGACTTCGTTTCCGTCATCCGCAGGTGCAACGCCCTGGTAACGGACGAGGGAGGTGTGACGTGCCACGCGGCCATTATCTGCAGGGAATTGAACGTGCCGTGCGTTGTGGGAACGCGGTTCGGCACGCGGGTTTTCAAGGACGGGGATGTCGTTGAAGTGGATGCGGAACAAGGAGTCGTGCGAAAGGTGAACCCGTGATATGACGTTCAATGCCGTGATATTCGACATGGATGGGGTGCTCGTGGACTCGATTCCGTTATACCTGAAGGCGGAGCAGATCGCGTTTCGGGAGCACGGTGTTGAGATGGATGCTCGTGAACAGTACGAGCGAGTCGGACAACCTGAAATCGAGTTGTGCAAATATTTTGTCAGGAAGCACGGCGTGCCGAAACCCCCGGAAGAAATGAGTCGTTTGGTGGAAGAGAAGCTGTTTGAGTTATTGGAAACCGATGGCATGCCGCGCGTGCCTCATGCCGTTGAGCTCTTGACCGCATTAAGAGAAAAAGAGGTTCCCATGGCCGTTGCTTCAAGTTCCGTTGAGCGCGTTGTAAATCACTTTCTGAAAGCAGCTGAGTTGAGGCGCTTTTTCTCCGTGTTCGTCACCATTTCGGAAATCCCTCGCGGAAAACCGTTTCCGGACTTGTTTCTCAAGGCCGCGGAATACTTGCGCGTTCCCCCTTCGAAGTGCGTGGTCGTTGAGGATGCGTTGCACGGTGTGGAAGCTGCCAGGAACGCTGGAATGTATTGTATTGGTTTGAAGAATCCATTAAGTGGGCAGCAGAATTTGGATGGCGCTAATGTTGTGGTAAACGATTTAAAGGAGGCGCGTCATCACTTGAATCAATTAATGGCGAAAGAGTGAATTCACATGGCCATGTCGTTAAACGAGCTCGATAAATGGTTTTGGGCCGCGTTTCTATTGTTTATTGCCGTGCTCGTCGTGCTCTACCGGCTCTATTTGGCTTAAGGTATTGCTTAAGCTTTTGAAAGCGTTTATTAATCGACTTAAGCAGTTGCTTAACCATGCATATCACGGTTCGGAATAGAGTCAGCAAGCCGTTTCTGGCGCTCCTACTCGTTATCGTTGGCTTAGTGGCCACGGGATTCTTTTTTGATGCGCAGCCGGCTTTGACTTTCGCAGCTTCAAGAAGCGTTGAAGCGTTGCCGTCTCCTCCGGTGATGGATTACGCGCAACCCAATGAAAAAAGCGTTGCCGAAGCCGTTGGGCAGAGTCCGAGCGCCTTGGTTTCCGCGAGTCCTACGCCGCCTCAATTTACTGCGGGTGCGGAAGCGCATGGGATTAATGCAGGCGATTCAGAGGAAGCGGTTCCGCCCGGACCTCCTATAACGACTTCTCCTTACCGGTCTCCAAGTGTTTCTTTACCGGTAGAAGAATCGCCGTTGACGCAAGCGCGGGCTCCGGTTCCTGAAACGCGCGCTGCAGGAGGCTTGCTCACGAATCACTTTTTCCAGTATTTGGTGGGCGTGACCATCCTCATATTGCTGTTCCTGAATTTGTTTCGAGTGGGGCCTTCTGCCGAGGCATTTCCTTCCGATGTATTCAAGATGCTTTCGTCGGAGACGCGGGTCAGCATGCTTCATGCACTGCACGAGCGTCGAAAGACGTTGAGCGAGCTCGCAAAAGAACGGGCGATTTCGCTTCCGGGGGCCAAGCAACATCTTGAGCAGTTGGAGGACGCGGGTTTGGTGCGCAAGATGGATGAGGGCCGCAAGTGGAAGTATTACGAGTTAACGGATTTGGGCAAGCGCATCATTTCTGAACGCTTGGCTTAAGGGAGGCGGTTGCCAAAAGCGAGCGGCAGCGTGAACTCCAAATAGATTTCCAGCAGCGTGACTGCCGCCAACACTCCGAGAAACGTGACGACGAGCATGAGCAAGACTTTCGGGATTTTCTTGTAACGCTCCAACAGCATATCGTAAGCGAATCCCGCCAGAAACACGATGGGGAAAATGAGTGCGGTAACGGCGAGCGAGAACAGTAGAATGAACCATGCCTGCGAGAGAACGAGACTCACGTCGACCATAGGCCTTCTAAAGAACCAACCCATTAAAACCCTTTTGGCGTATTAGTTGCAGTCGAGGGGGGTCCAAGCATGTACTCGTTGTATTTATTGGGTATCACGTTCGCGATTTTCTTCATTCAATTGTTGATTCCCGGGTTCACGGAATTCTTTTGGCTGGATCCCCAACACATTTTCCAGCAGCCGTGGGGTTTTATCACTTCCATGTTTCTGCACGGCGGCTTTTCGCACTTGTTCTTCAACATGTTCGCGTTGTTCATTTTCGGACCCATTCTTGAATCTCGTTTAGGCAGCCAGCGTTTTCTCATGCTCTATTTTGCAGCGGGTATTCTGGGCAACATTGGTTATTTGTTGACGGGCGGCGTGCAGCCTGCATTAGGCGCTTCCGGAGCCATTTTCGGCATTCTGGGGGCGTTGGTTGCGCTGGAACCGAACATGATCGTGTTCGTGAGCTTTATTCCAATGCCCATGTGGGTGGCCGGCGTTTTCTGGTTCGTTCTGGAAGTGTTTTCCGGGGTATACGTCGTATCCAATATCGCGAACTTTGCGCACGTATTCGGGTTGGTGCTCGGCTACGGGTTCGCGCGCTACATCAAGCCGCAGCTGTTATACTATAGTTGAGTGTCATGGGTTTCTTCAAGGGCTATGACGTGCGCGGGCTGGTCCCACAGGAATTGGATGAGGCAGCGGCCGAACGCGTTGGCAAAGCGCTTGGAACGCTTTTAGCCAAACGCAAGTCGAAGAAGAGAAAAGTGTTTTTGGCGCGGGATAACCGCAATCATTCGTTCCGGCTGGCGGAATCGTTTTCCAAGGGATTGCTTTCAACGGGTTTCGATGTCGTGAATTTGGGGGTGGTTCCCACGCCCCTCGTTCAATTCGCGCTCGCTACGGAGAACGCGGCAGGCGGTTGCATGGTGACGGCCTCTCACAATCCGCCGGAATACAATGGGTTCAAGATGTACGACCGTCACATGCCCTTGCTTTCCGGTCAAATGCGGGAACTCGAACGCATTTACCACGAGCAGAAATATGTTCGGGGGAGGAAAGGCAAGCATTGGAAGCACAAAATTATCGAGCCGTACGTGACGGATTTATTGCAGCGTGTGAAGCTGCAGAAACCGATTCGCGTGGTCTTTGATTCCGGGAATGGGACGTGCGGGCCCATTGCGCGCGTTCTGTTGGAGCTCATGGGCTGCCGGGTGCACTCGCTTTTCGAGGACGTGGAATCCGCTTTCTTGAACCATTTGCCGGATCCGCATCAAGTCGAGAACTTGCGTTGGCTTCAGGATGAAGTGAAGCGGCAGCACGCCCAGTTCGGGGTCGCGTTTGATGGGGACGGGGACCGCGCCGCGTTCGTGGACGATCAAGGGAATATCGTTCGCGGGGATGACGCGTTCATTCTATTCCTTCGCGATGCGTTGAAGCGTCATCCGAGAAGTACGGTAGTATACGAACTGCGTTGTTCGCTCGTCGTGCCGGAAGAGATTACTCGTTTGAAAGGAAGGAAAGTCATGTCCAAGGCCGGCCGCATTGCGGTTCGCGAGGAACTGGAAAAGCGCGGCGCGGTTTTGGGCGGCGAGATCACGGGCCATTTTTCGTTTGCGGATCATTACGGTTTTGACGACGGATTGTTTGCGGCGGCCAAGATGGCGCAACTCGTTTCCGTCATGAATCACCCGCTTTCCTCGGAACTGAAACGCATTCCGAAGTATCCGTGCACGTCCGAGTTGCGCTTGTTCTGTGCGGACGATGAAAAGAATGCGGTCGTTCAGGGAGTCCAGACGGATTTGAAGAAGGGGTTTGGCGCTGCGGTGAAAACGCTGGATGGCGTGTACCTGGATCTCGGGGACTCGTGGGGTTTAGTGCGCGTCTCGAATACGGAACCCGCGATTACATTGCGTTTCGAAGGAAAAACGTTTGCCAAACTTAAACGGGTGTATCGATTGTTTGAAAAGCCGTTGAAAACCGCGGGTGTCGTGCTGCCGCCATTATCTCGGATAACGACGCATTGACATGGCCTTGGACCAACGGTACTACTGGTGGGCGGCGGCCGCCATTTTATTATTAGGAATCGGGTTGCGTTTCGATCTCACGTTGCTTCCGATGACGGATGAGGTGTTGTACGCCGTCCTCTCAATGGAAAACCAGCACCGGGGGTTTGCCGGAGACGCGAATGCCGAACACCCTCCTCTTGCGAAATGGTTTCTGGGTCTTCCCACGCACGGAATTCCTTTCGACATGTCGGAGTTTTCGCGTTTGGATAAGACGTATTCGACGCTGCCGCCGGTTCCGTTCGTCGAATCGTTGGCCCCGCGCATTCTTCCAAGCATTCGGGCCGTTTCCCTGATCTTCTCCGTGTTGTTGGCGCTCGCGGTTTTTCTTTTCGCGAAGCGATGGTTGGGTTTGGAAGGAGGACTCGTGGCCTTTTTCGTGATGATGTTTTCCCCCAGCCTTTCCTTGTTTTCGAATGCCGTCATGCTCGACATGGTATTCCTGTTCTTTTTCACGACGTGTATTCTGTTCTACTTGTTCGAGTATTCCGGAAAACGCGATTGGCCCCGTCGAATCGTGCTGGCGATTCTCTTGTTTGCGGCCATGAGCGCCAAGTTTAATGGTTTTTACGCGTTAGGCGTCATTCTCTTGTTTGAAGTGATTCGTTTCATTAAAACAAAAGAGGTGGATGACTGGCTGCTGATTTCCGTATGGATTACCGCGGCCGCATTTCTCGCGGTTTCTTATCCGTTGTTTAAAGTGATGTGGGCGTTTCAGCATTACGTGAGCGGTTCCGTTTCATTGAACGCGGATTTGTTGCTCGTGACTCTGGCTCGCATCGAGCTCTTGGTCTTCTTCCTGGTAGGGCTCGCGGTATTTTTCTTCTGGAAGCACGGGAAACGCGATGGGCATGCGGTCTCGTTGTTCGTTTTGGTGGGCCTGTTTTTTGTTTCCGTTATTTTCAATCCGTGGCCGCACTTCCGCTACTCGTTGATTTTGTGGCCGTTTCTCGCGTTGTTAGCGGGATGGGGGTTTATTCATGCGAACGGCTTGCAGCGAAAGCTGGCGTTGGCGTTCGGGGTTCTCATGCTCGTGAACGCTTTCTATTATTATCCGTATTACGATTCGTATGTGAATCCGTTGGGTCGGATCATTCAAACGCCTCCTGTGGAGCGCTCGCCCGTTCTCGGGGTGCACGCGTTCCTTTCGAACGTGCCAGAACCCATCGCTACGGATGATCCGTATCATTTGCCGTTTTCGTTTCAGTACAATGCGACGTTCTGGTGGCGGTATGCGTGGGAAAACGGCCAGCTCGAGGTCTCCGACGTGATTGCTTTTGGTCAACCCATTTGCTTCCATCATCCGCGGTTGACTCAGTACCTGTGGGATTCCGGCGCCGTGTACTTTGTTCGACGTACGGATGGCTTGCAGGAACCGCGTAACTGCGATGGATTGTACAGCTTGTTGGATCAACTAAACGTCGTATATCAAGACGCGAATTTCCGCGTGTATACGCTTCGATAGTCTGGAGATGCCTTATGCGCTTTTCCCCTGAAAAAAATGCGCGGGTTCTCCTGATGGTTTTTTTGCTCGCCGGCGTCCTGTTTCGCGCGGACCTCTACTTGTTGCCGATGAACGACGAGGTGTTGTACGCGTTTTTCTCTATTGAGAACCAACATCGTTTTTTAAGTGCGGATCCGAATCCCGAGCACCCGCCGCTCGCGAAATGGTTCTTGGGTTTACCGACGCAATTCATGGCATTAAACGCGGACGAGTTCAGTCGCATGGGAACCGCTTATTCCGCGATTCCCCCGGTTCCGTTCGTTGAGGAGATGGTGTGGGCGGTGTTACCGTCCATGCGTCTCGTATCGTTGATTTTCTCGTTGTTGCTCGCCTTACTCGTTTATTTCATCGCGAGACGCTGGCTGGGCCCGGTTCCCGCGCTCCTCCCGTTATTCATCATGCTGTTTTCTCCCAACCTATTGCTTTTTTCGAATGCCGTGATGCTGGAAATGGTGTTTCTTTTCTTTTTCACGGCAGCCATACTGGTTTACTTATTTGAGTACGCGCCCAAACGGGATGTACCGCGACTGGTTCTTTTATCGGTCTTGTTGTTGGCCTCGGTGAGCTCAAAATTCTACGGCTTTTCCGCCGTCGTGTTCATTGGTTTGATGGAACTGTTGCGCTATTTCGGGGAAAAGAAGTGGGATGCGCGGCTTTGGGGCGGACTGGGGCTCGTGTTGACGATTTTTATCGCGGTTTCTTATTCGCGGGAGAAAGTCTTGTACGCTCTACGATTCTATTTTGAAGGCAACCATTCCCTGAACTTGAATCTGTTACTCGTCACGCTGACGCGCACCGAGCCCTTGCTCTACTTCTTGGGATTCCTTTCCTTGTATTTAGTGTGGAAGTCTCGGGTTCGCGATACTCGGGTCTGGGCGTTGATGATCTTTCTCGTTGTTTTTTTGATTTCCATTGCATTCAATCCGTATCCGTTCTTCCGTCACGCACTCGTTTTATGGCCATTTCTCGCCCTGTTGTCGGGTTGGGCGTTCGCCCACGCTTCCGCTCTCCAAAAACAAGTGGCGATCGCTCTGGCGGTCCTCTTGTTCCTGAACGCGGTCGTCCAGTATCCATATTACGATTCCTATTCGAATGCGTTAGGGTTCGTTTTTTCAACGCCTCCTGTGGAGCGGACGGCGGCGTTGGGCGTGCACGCGTTTCTTCAGACGCTGAAGGAACCGATGGTAACGGACGACGCCTACGCGATTCCGTTTGCACATGAATACGATGCCCGCTTTTTCTGGCACCGGGCGTTCGATCAAGGATTCATGACGCATGTAAACATCGATGGTTTTCGTCAGGCCATGTGTCGCGAATCGTACGGGATCCGGGCCTATCTCTATCAAGGAGAGTACGAGTACTTTGTGCGTCGGGTGGATGGCTTGCAGCAACCCTCGAATTGCGACGCGCTGACCGTGGTATTGCGTGATATGGAGCGCGTCTATTCGGATCCTTACTTTGAAGTCTACGATTTGCGCTGAACGGATAGCTTGCGCACGACGCCATGGGTCGCATCCACTTCCACGCGCTCCCCGTCTTGAAACACGTGCGTGGCCATTTTGGTTCCAACAATGCATGGCACGCCCAATTCGCGGGAAACGATTGCGGCATGGCAAAGCTGTCCGCCTTCGTTCGTGACGATGGCTGCTGCTTTTTCCATGGCGGGGACATACGCGGGCATGGTCGCCGTAGCCACCAGTATTTCTCCTTTCTCGAGTTTGGGCACGTCCTCAATGCCGTGAATCAAGCGCACGTTTCCGGAAACGCTTCCTGGTGAGGCCGTTTGGCCTCGGAGTTCTTGCATGTGATGCATTTTTTCCTCGAGTTTCATTTCCTTTTCAAAGTAGGCTTGGAATTCCGCCCCTTCATACAGATGGACGCGTCCGTTTTCCAGTACGATGGCGTGCGCTCCATCGCGTGCGGCAATCTGCTTTTGGAACGCCTCACCCATTTTTTCCTTCCGTTCAAGTTGTTTTAATATTTCGTGTTTTCGCATTTCCAGCAAATCGTGCCGTGAAATCCCGAATCGACGGGCGCATTCATTCAGCAAGGGAATGCACTGACGGGTGATATACCCGTATGCTTCGTCGCGATTATTCGCTTCGAATGCCCATTCCTGAATCGTTTTCACGCGGATGGCTTCTTCGGGAGTGAATTTCAGTTTCTTCATGATGTCTTCGGTGTCTTGCAAAACTCGCTCCTGTTTATTCAATGCCTGTTCCATTTTTTCGCGATCGCTTTCCAGTAGTTCCTTCAATCGGGGTTTCAATGTTTCCGCGGTAAATGGCTCGCCCCACATCACGTAAATGCCGAGGGCGCCATATTGCTCTGCAATGGCTGTCAATCGCTCGTGCACTTCCGGACGATGGATGTCCCAAGCGTTCTTTTTCATTTCCTGAGCCAGCATCAGGAGTTCTTTTTTTTCCTTGCGGATTCCGGTGGGTTTCGAGCACGTGAATAGAATGTTTGCGATTCTTGCTTGTTCGTGAGGGTCGCTTATGCGCTGCGCAATGGCTTGAGAAACGGAATCCGGATAGAACTTGTTGATCATCAAGTAATGATAGCATCGTTGGGTGAGCGCCTTAAACGCGTTCCCCATTAATTCGATACCTTCTGCCAGTTCGCTCCATTCGGATGGGGGCGCATACGCTTCTTTGGCGATGGCATCCGCAGCGCGTTTCCCTTCCTCCACATCGCGTTCACTGGTTAGCGCCAGTTCATAAAGCGCATTCGGATTCTTTTTCTCCATTTCCTTGAGCGTATCGATGTACTGTTGTACGTCCCGCGAGCCCATGCCGCGACCGTTTTGCTTTCCGGCATCGACCTGGCGGTACTGTTTCGCGGTATACTCGGACTTGCGTTTTCCGGAAGCGATTTCGAGGTAGGTCTCCATCACGATTTCGATGATGTGGATGCCGTGACTCCGTCCGCGTTCGGCAATGACCTCCCATTCCAAATTAGCCATACGTATCTGTTTGAAGCGTTATGCGCCGGTATGATCTTAATCCTATCGCCGGAATATTCCGGTTGTACTTTAGCGGCTGTCAAGCACTTCCGGTATGAGTTTGGCTTCGGCTTTACGCAATCGTTCGGTTAAAGTGCTTCGAGGCACTTTCAGCATTTTCGCCAGTTCCTTTGCGTTCGTCTGGCGGGGATGCTCGAAGTACCCGTGGTTTCTTGCCATTTCCATCGTTCGACGTTCCAGTTCCGTCAGTTTGCTCATGGCGGTCGAAACAAAAAAGTGGGGCGTCTCCTTTTTCAAACTCACTAATTCAAGGGTCGCGCGATACGGCAAGCGTTTTAAGCTCTTATGGAGTTCCGTCAAATCCTTTTTCTGGTGGGACGCAACGGTCCAATGTTCTTGGCCTCCTTCCATAATCACCGGACCCACGAAAAACACTCGGTGATCCAGCAACATGTTCGAGAATCCCTCGCTTTCTTCCAAATAATAGAACACTTGGTCCCCGGCAACTTCAATCGAATGGCATCGCGACTCGTCAAGGGTACATTGAATGAGTTGCTCTTTGTCTTTCCCTTCCACCAGCATGACCTTCATGATGAACCGTTTGTTTCCCTCTTTGAAAATGTTGAGGTAATGGACGCGTGCACGGGCTTCGAGGTTTTTCGTCTTTTGCAGCCACTGCGAGTCGTGCCATGCCTTGAACTTGGCGACCCACATTCCGCATCAACCCATTTCGCGTTTCAACTTGACCACGCCTTTCAGCATGCGCATCACGTCTCGATAAACGACTTTTCCTTCTTTTTTGTGATGCCATTCGATCGGGATTTCCTTGATTCGAAGCCCGGCTTTTTTGGCTCGCAAGAGGAGCTCGACGTCCCATTCAAATCCGTGCTGCTTGAATTGGTTCAATAACGGCAGGATTTTATTGCGTTTGATTCCCTTGAATCCGCATTGCGTGTCCTTGACGCCCAATTGAAACAGAAAATCGATCAGCGTGTTAAAGCTTTTGCTGGCAATCCGCCTCCGGTTCGGAACCGTGCCCACGATCACGGCGTGTTCGAGCGCCCGGCTTCCAATCACGACATCGGACCGCTTCAATTCCTTGAGGAGTTTGGGAATTTCTTTAGGCGGCGCGGCGCCGTCGGCGTCGTACGTGATAATCGCATCTCCTTTCGCTTTCTTCATGCCTTCCACGAGCGCCTTCCCTTTCCCTTGGCGGTGGTTGAACCGGAGCAATTGCACGTGGTTGCGTTTCACGTGCACGAACTCGGAAACGATGTCTAGCGTTCGGTCGTGCCCGTCGTCCACGATAATTATCTCGTAGGGTTTGCGGAATCGGTGGAGAAACTTCAAAAGCTTTTCCAGCGTATCGTGAATGCGTTTTTCTTCATTATGCGTCGGAATAACGATGGAGAACATGGGCGAATGCCAGTACTTCAGCAACCAATAAATAGCTTGGGGTATCGAAGGGATTTATGACGTCCCGAGAAGGGGAACAGTTTTCTATTCGCATACCTGAGTTCCGCGTGGATCGACTCATGAGTTGTTTGTTTGAACGGGGGCTTCTTCATAAGAAAGACTTTGCGGCGTTGCGACCTCAGTTCCTTGAATTGAATCGAAAGGGCGTTAACCTGGCTCGGTTGGTTAAGGGAATTAGGGAAGGGCGAATCGGCCTCGGAATGATCCGGGATCATCCTGCGATTCCAACGGAGAAACAACGGGCCCTCGGCGAATCATTGGAACCGTTATCTCAAGCCATCGGATCCGCATACGATCATCATATTGGCGGCTATGCATTCGCGGGAGTTCCTCGTGAAATGCCGGCCATTACTCAATACTTACGAAGGAAAAACGTTCCCCCCGTTATTCGGGGAATGGTTGGTGATCATATTCACGAATTCTTGTTCTGGATGCGCATTACTCCTTCCTTGCTGGAGCGAAATCCTCGATTTCTTGACCAATTGGGTAAACCTGGGACGCGATTAAGTGATGAGCAGCTCGCGATCGGCCTCCGTAATTTCACTCGTGCGAAGTCATTAAATCTTACTCACTATAATATCCTCTCTGGGTTCCTTGATCGGTCGACGTTGAGCAAATAACCTATTTCTTTTCCCAGAGTTTGACGATCACGAATCCGCCCGCGAGGGTGGCGATCAGGCCTTGTACGGTCCACGAGAGTACCATGGCATTCGATAATTGAAACGAGCTGATCGTCATGAGCATGCCGGGGAGTCCGCCCACCAGCCATACCAATAACCCGTAAAACGTTCCTTTGCAGAGCAGGCTCTTTTTCTTCCAGCCTCTCCCGAAATACGTGTACGCGTAAGCCATCAGCAACCCCAGCACGAACGGGTGCACAAAAACGTAGCTCATCAAGGGATCGCTCCACGGCCGAAAGATATGCTCGTTCTCATACTCGGCTTGTTGACCTGGAATTAATGTGCTCCAAACGGGCATGAGCGCGACCGAAATGACGAGCATGACGATTCCGGCGGCCAAGCCGCTCTTCACTATTTTTCCCCATTCTTCCAAACCGACCACCCGTTAAACAGAAAGAGTTAAGGCGTTCAAAAGCGTTTCGGAACCGCTTTGCCGCCCAAAATAGTATTCGGACGCTGTCGTTGTTGTCACGCCCTGATTACCGCGTTGCCTCCTTTCTGCTTTCCTCTTTTTGTATCGCCCATCCTCCAAAAGCTTTAAATATATCAAAACGGTATCTTTTTAGTGGTGGTTTGAGTGGAAACCGTGGTGAGGTTGGAGGGCGCCGTTGAGACGGTGCTGGAAAAGCTTGTAAAAGAAGGCTACTACAAAACGAAAGCGGAAGCCATTCGTGCCGGAATTCTTGAGCTGGGAAGGGAGTACGCTTTGATCGGGGGGAGAGAACGGAAGCTCGTTGCCCAGAAAATTCGAGGGATGAGGGCTGAAGTGCGCAGCGGCAAGAAGAAGCTTGTTTCCATTGAAGACGTTGCGAAAAGGGCGGGCGTCAGCATATGAGCTATGCGGTCCGCTTGCATGAGGATGCAGCGGAGGCTCTCCATCGCTTGGACCCTTCGATTCGTAAGCGTCTCGTCAAGCGGATAGCCGCAATGCGAGAGAAGCCTCCGCGGAGGCATATGCGAAGCGGTCTTGATTTTTTCGCAGAGGAAGTCGGGCAGTACCGAATTGTTTTCACGTGTGAAGCCAATCAGAAAGTCGTTTATTTCGTTGGCAATCAAAAGGATTACGAGAAATGGTATTCAAAACGAAAGCGTTAGAATGGGCAGGCTGCTACTTCGTCCATCTTAACGAACTTCCGAGTGAACGCGATAGCCTTTTCTTTCCGGAAACTTTTGCATGAATAGATAATGCAAGATAAGAATCTTGCATGAGACCGCGCATACCGAGAAATCCCTGGATCAATCAGCGGTTCGAATGCGTCATATCCCCGGTTTTCTTTCTTGCCTAGGCCCTCTGGAGAAAAAATAATGGGTTTTCCATACGTCTTCAAGCCGAGGTTTTTTGTAATTTCATTGAAATAATTACCGATGACTTTTTCATTTACTTTAATGGTGAAGAACCCCTCTGTCAATAGGCACTCTCTGACAATACGTGGCGCCAAATCCTTCATGGCTCTGGCTCGCGTAACTTGATCATTGGTTTTCAGACGCTATCAACCTCATCAACCGCTTGCGCGTCAGTGGTTGTTCACTTTCATCATCACTTTTTCTTATGCTTCCACAGTATTAAATGCATTTCGATGCTTATGTTGGCATGTCTATAACGCATCCGAACGAAATGGACTCGATTTGGAAAATCGACCACTCCAACGCGAGAAAAGGGGTTTGGTGGTGGTGGTTTTGGCTCTTCTTTCTCGATAATCCCAAGAACCCTGAGAAACCGTTGCAGCTCATGGTGTTGTGGAGTACTAAGAAGGATCGGGGCATGGAATGCAATGACATGAGCGTGCATCTTGACAAGCCGTTCCTGCAACTCGAACGCGGCCAGTTGGGATTGGGGGCGATCGCGTGCTGGTTTTTTGACGGGAAGGAAATGAAGGAGAACTTTTTGTTGGATCAAGGCCCGTTGTTGCTCGAGCCCGCGACGAAACGGTTGGTTTCACTTACGAAACAAAAAGGAACCTTCCAACACCGAGGAAAACGAATGGACGTTTGGCTCGAAAAGGAAGGCGTGAACATGCATTTTTCGATGCCATTAGTAGGCCCGGGTTCAAAACCGGACGTGCGACATAATCGCTTTTTCAAGAAATTCGAGTACCGGATTCTGAAACTCAGCCGCCTGCCTTGCCGCGCTTCTTTCAAGATGAATGGTAAAAAGCAATTGCTGAAAGGAACCGCTTATTTCCAGAACGTGCATGTCACGCGTCCCGTGATTCCGTGGGTGTGGAGCATCGTGCATTTTCGGGACGGCAGCACGTTAAGTTATATGGCGCCGCGCCTCGGATCCTCTCTCGTGAAAGAGGATTTATTTGGTTTGGAATCCAAAGCGAACGTGGTGGTCCGGAAGCATCTCGAGTTTTTTCATCGGCCGACTCAGACGATGCATTGGTTTCGCTCGTTTCGTGTCAACGCGGTTCGGGGAAAGCACGGTCCGGTTTGGCGGGTGACGGCCAAGAATGCGGAAGGCACGCTGGAAATCGGGCTCGCGAGTTACGCGCGCGCGTTGTGGAAACTGGGGAAGCGACGTAAATGGCTGCCCTTTAAAACCGAGCTTTTGTACAATGAGTACGCGGTCGTGGTTCAACGGTTCCGGTTCCGAATGCGCAAGAAAGAACTCACGCTTCGTGACGTGGGTGAAGGCGTCGGCAATGCCGAGCACTCGTGGGGATTCTTGGTATGAACATTACGGATTTGCGTGTGTCGCGTGACACGACTCTCAAAGGGCTAGGAAAACAATTGGCGTCAACGGGTTTGCAGTCTTCTGAACTCGCTCGAGCGGCTGCGATTTCCCGCCGAATGCTCGCTGACCAGCACTGCACGCGTTTCATGTCATTGACCTCGAACTTAATGGCGACGGGCTTGCGTGGCCTGTTTATCGACATGGCGGAAGCGAAACGTTTTCATGGAGTGGTGGCGGCAGGGGGGGCGCTGGATCACGATATTCTGCGCGCGTTTCGTTCCTATCAATTGGGTTCGTTCGAGGATGATGATACCCAACTGCATCAACAAGACGTGAATCGCTTGGGCAACATCCACATTCCGAACGCGCATTACGTTTTCTTGGAGAAGTGGTTGCAGCCGGTTCTCAAACGCGTGCATGATGAAACGCATCCGGTTTCTGCCAGCGCGCTCGCGTTCGAGATAGGCAAACAATTGCATCAACAGCGCAAGCGTTCGTTTCTGGCTTCGTGTTACCGGCATCGCATTCCCGTGTATTCTCCGGGCCTCGTGGATTCCGCGATTGGCCTGCAGCTTTACTTTTACAAGCAGGATCATCCCTCGTTTTCTTTGGATGCGACGGGCGACATGCCGGAGCTCGCGACCACGCTGTTGGCGTCCAAACGAACGGGCGCATGGATTCTGGGAGGCGGGATTTCCAAGCATTACACGATTGCGAGCAATTTGTTGCGCGGGGGGTTGGATTACGCGGTATACTTGACGACGGCGTTCGAGCGTGACGGCTCGCTTTCAGGTGCGCACACGCGGGAAGCGAAGTCCTGGGGGAAAGTGCGCTCGACGGGTCAAACGGCGGTGGTTCACGCCGAGGCCACGCTCGCATTCCCATTATTATACGCGTTGTTGTGAGCGCTCATGCCGTACGCCTATCTTTTTTCGGCGCTGTCAGGCATCCTTTGGAAGGGCGTCGATGTTTCGCACGGTATTTGGCGGTGGGCGTTTGCCGCTTTAGCCGGTTATTATTTGGGGCTGCTGCTCTCGTTTTCCCCGCAGGCGTCCAGCGTTTTCATTGCCTTGTTCGTGGCCAGACTCTTGCATGGTCAAGGCGTTTCCCTTCAAGACGGATTCATGTTCTTATTCGCGCTTGCGATCGCCGTTTATAGGGGAATACTCATTCCCATGCTGCTTCCGTTCGCGGTGCTGGCGTTCATCGCATGGCTGGCAGAAGAGCTGAAATCCACTGCTTCTTTATCTCATACGCGGATCGGTGCGTTGGCCATTCAACACCGTTTCGCACTCGTTGCGGGAGCCTTCCTGTTGTCGATGTTTGCCGGAGACTATTCGCTCGTCGGTCTCGTACTCGTCTTTGAAATCTTTTTTCAGTTTAGCGGTCGACTTCTTGAGAGGGGTTCAACGCGCTAAGCTCTTCAACAACCGTTACCCCTCCTTTTTCCTTGTCGCGCTCAAAGAAGAACGCTTTCGATGAGGCTCCTTCTTTGAGGGATTCGTCGTGCGTGACAATAAACGTTTGTTCGACGATGCCGGGGAGTTGCTCGCGCAGCACGGCCGACAATCGTTGAACGGCTTGCGCATCCAAATTATGCGTGGGCTCGTCCAGAATGATCCAAGACGCGCCGGGAGTGAGCACCATGGCGAATGCGACGCGTAACGCCAACGCCGCACAGCTGCGCTCTCCACCGGAACAGTTCTCGATACCTTGCCACGTGCGCTCGACGGTTTGCACTTCCAACAAGTAATCGTCTTCTTTTGCTCGGAGGCGTATGGCGGGGTAGTCGCGGTACGGGTATAGCGAGCCCCAGATTTCCTCCATCGTCTGGTTGAGCGCGGTAATCAGTTCTTCGCGCAAACGCATCTGGGTTTCAATCACGCTGCGCTGGAATTTGATGACGGTTTCCGTTTGATGTTCGCGTTGTTTGACGCGTTTTAGTCTTTCCTCGTATTCCCGTTGTTTTTCCTCCACCTTCTTTTCTTGCGCGCGCGCTTCTTCAAGGCGCTCGTTCAGGTTGCGAAGTGATTCTTGGCGTCGGGCGAGGCGTGCGTGCATCTTCTGATGGTGTTCCCGAATGGATTCGAGTGAGGAGGAATCGTAAGCCAGTTCCTTTAACGCGTTTTCAGCATCCCTTTTTTCCTTTTCGTGTTCCCGGATTTTTCGTTGCAATTGCAGGGCGCGCTCCACCTTTTGTAGGACTTCCCGTTGCTGTTCCAGGGCTTCCAGTGAGGCCACGGACCATTCGGTCTTCCAGGCCGCTTCACTGTTATTGAGCGTTTCTTCGGTTTTGAGGAGGGCGTTCAATCGATCCATGAGCGCATGAGCGCGCTCGTTGGCTTCCGTTGCCTGACGTTGCGTTTGTATTTGCTTTTCGGATTCCGTGCACTGCAGACGAATGCCTTTCAATGCGTCTTCGCCGGATCGAAGCACGTGTTCCGCTTTTTTCAAGGCATCGGCATCTTTTTTCATTTCGTCTGGCGCCTGTTTCACTTCGTGCAGTTGGGATTCGAACGCGGTTCCGTCCGCTTCTTTTTTTAGGAGCGCGTTCCAATCCCTCTCGAGGGCTTGTTTTCGTTTAACGGATTCTTGTTTTTTCCCTTGGATATCTTTCAGGCGCTGATTTTTTTCTTCCATGAGTCTGCGTTTTCGATCGCTGGGAAGCGGTGAGGCGCACGTGGGGCATGCGGAATCCGATGCCTGCAATGCGGCCAGCGCTTTTTGCAACGTTTGGGTTTCCGCTTCCAGTTCCGCCGTTGATTGGACGGCCTCGTTGACGCGGGGTTCTATTTTCAAGCGTTGTTCCTTCGCGTTTTTTCCTTCGTCTATCGCCTGGGTGATTTGCTGCAGTCGCTCGTTTTTTTCCTTCCATTCCCGCAGTCGCTGCTGAATCGTATGAACGGCTACGGACGCGGCGACGTGTCGTTCCGTTTCATGACGTTCTTTCGCTTGCGCGTTTTTCAATTGTTTTTCCAAGTCATTGATTTGCAGGTGCATGGCTTCGACGGGTTGGGGAGCGGGCAACCCGCTGGCTTCCTGTCGGATGAGTCGTTGTTCGCTTTCCATTACCGCGCGCTGTTTCGATTGCGTTTTCCATTGTGCGATAGTCTCATTTTGTCGACGGATGCGTTCCGTTACGCGGGTCAGTGGGGTTTGAAGCGTCATGGAATCCATTCCGTTCGTGAGTTCATTGAGCTCTTTATTCCGGTGCGTGCAAAGCGCTTCAGCCGCTTGTCGGGCGTGTTCGAGTTCCCGATGCCGTTTTTCTTTCTCCTCCAATTCGGCGATGGATTGGCTGCGCGTATGCTCTTCTTCCCCGAGTTTCTGAACTTCGATGGTTCCGTTCTTCCAATCCATTTCCCATTTCGCGTTCTTTTCCTTCGCTTCCATTAGTTCCGCTTGAATGCGTTCGCCTCCGAGTCCTTCCAGATAGCGCGTCTCCTCGTTCTGCAGGCCGCGGAGCCGATTGGTGAGCGTTCCGGAGGCGCTGCGGACGCTTTCGAAGCGGCTGAGGCCCAGCAATTCATCGATTTGACGCTTGCGCTCGCCTTTAGCGGTTTGCAGCAACGCATCGATCCGATTCTGTTCCGCGTAGATGACGCGCGCGAACAAATCATAATCCATTTTCAATACGGTTTCCAGGAGTTCGGTGGCGCGTTGGGGTTGCGCTTCCAACAGTTTTCCGTTGGAGAACACGTGGGCTTCGCTGGCGTTATGGCTTCCGATGCTGCGCACCACGCGGTATTCCCGGTCTTCGTGACTAAAAATAAGTTCGACTTCTGCTTTCGTATGCGAAGTTGGGCGCTGCATGATCACGTCTTCGAGTTTGACGCGCCGGCTCTTGAGTGCTGGGAACGTTCCGAATAAGGCGAAGCTTACGGCGTCCATGACCGAGGTTTTTCCGCTGCCCATGACCCCGACAAAAAGGTTCGTCCCTTGGCTGAATCGTAATTCGGTGGAGGCGTGGCTCTTCCAGTTCTTGAGCAATAGACTTCGAATCACTTCCCATTCCCCTGGAGGATTAGGGGCGTATGAAGATTATTAAAACGGCTTGAGCGTCAGTTCACGACGATGTTGAGGGGGATGTGGACTTCGTCGCACGCGCTTTGCACGCGCAGTCTACCCGTGTACGGTCCGGTCGGGGTTCCGATGGGTACGATCACGGTATACCCGAACAACACGTCTTTTTCAGGCGCAATGCCTCCTTTGCGGTTCGCCTCGTCCACGAGCTCGAGATCGAGTGCCACCCACGGAATGAGGTCTCCGGATACGGATATGTTGATGTCGGTGAGGTAGGGCGTGCCGGTACGGCCGTTATTGGATATGATCACTTGTGATTTCATGACCGCTGGCAGCGCACTGGAATCGGTTTGGAAATCCGCTGCGTTGCTCTTGTCGAATCGCACGCTGAGCTTTGGAATATCCTGGCTTTCCTTTACGGTTAATCGGGTTCCTAGCGCGGTTTCTTTGAATCGAATATTGCCTTCGTAATCGCCATCTCCGGCTCGTACCACCACCGGTACGGTAATGATTTCTCCGGGGGCGATAAAGTCGATGGAGGAAAGGGGGCGCACGTATTCGACCATGTCCTCGTCGGCCACGAGGGTCACGACTTCTTCTTTTGATCCGCGGTTTTCAATTTCGATGGGTAAGGTGCGCGAGCATCCGGCGGGAAGCGAGAGGTCATAATGGTCTTGCATGAACGCGAGTCCTGTTTTCTTTCCGAGGAGTGCTTCAATGCGTCGGGTTTGCTGCGAGCTTAATTCAATGGTGGTGCGGTAGCTATCGTATTTTGAGCTGCTGGGCGTAATGCGCAGCACGAGCGGTTCTTCGGCCGGCACGCCCACCAGCGTCACAAACCCGTTTTCATCCGTGATCGTTTCATCGACGGCTGGCGTTCCATCCGCGTAGGATAGGGATACGGCGGCGCCGATGACTTGTCGTTCATTATTGTCAATATACGCGGCTTCAATGTTCAACGTGCCGGGTTGGGGTTTGATGAAGAAAAACCAATACGCTAGAGCGATGATGCCGATGGCCAACAGGAATTTGGGCGCATTTTTTTTGATGGGGTCGCGCGCGTTCCGCCAGAATTTCGCGAACTGGTATTTGAATACGTTGACGTAATCGCCTTCTTCGGGTTCCTCGAGCTCCTCCTCTTCTTCTTCTGCTCGAGGCGTGGCTCGGGCGGGCGCCGGTTGCGATCGCTGGATAGGTTCCATGATTCTCGTTACCTCGTACGAATTCCTGCTATTTAAAGGATTGTTCGCGGCGATTCAGGTATCCGAATACGTTTTATAAACCGGCGGTCTAATACCGCGACAGGGTTTTCGAATGGTCGGGGAATACGTCGTCAAAACGCAGGGGGGCAAACGCCAACTCATCATCAACTACAAGGGCGCATCGTATGGCGCGGACGTGGCGCAGTATGCGGCATGCATGCACGACGTCGTATCGAAGCTGCGGGAAGTGGATGCGGACGAGATCGTGCTCACGGAATACTACGAACGCATTTACAACGAAGAGCAATCCGCCATGTTGCGCAGCATCGCGGACTTGGTTTCCAAGTTCGAGTCCGAGTCGGTTTGGGCGCCGAGCAACCTCGGAAAAACCTCGGACAGCCGTTCTCTGGCCAAGCGTCATGATGCGGTCATGAACTTTTTGGGGTTGCTTCCCGGCGATTTCTTCAAGGCCTACTTGTATTTGCTGCAGCTGATCAAGGAAGAGGCGGCTCGAAACGCGTCATTGGCTCCTGAAGAGCAGGAGGACATATCGGTATTCTTGAAAACATTGGACTTTTTGCGCGGGGAGATGGAGAAAACCGTCATTATTCAAAAAATGAAGAAGTATTTGGTGCAACTGTCCGAGATCCCTACGGATCGCAGCATCTACCACGCGTTTTTCGAGGCCGCCATTAAGCCTTCCTTCATTGGTTCCCGCATCTTTTTCTCGGGCATTGAGAGTCTCCAGCTCGTCGACGAGTACGAGATTGCGGGGACTCCGATCTTCATTTACCGTCATCCGGAGAAAGTGGAGTATATGTATTACATCAATCCGCCCGAGTACACGCTTCCTCCCGACAAATACTTCTTGTTGGAGAAAACGAAGGAAGTGGTGTCGACGCATCGGCCCACCACGGTTTCGTTTTTGGACATGCAGCAGGCGCGGCGGTATTTCGGCAAAATTTACACGGCGACGATTGCGGATCTGGCGCAACATAACCAGATCGTGTTGACGGCCGAAGAACGCGACCAGTTGGCGACGATTGTTTCCCGGTACACGATCGGTTACGGCATCCTGGAAATCCTTCTCAGCGACCGCAATCTGACCGACGTCTACATTGATTCTCCGTTGGGTCAGAAACCCATATACGTCGTGCATTCAAAATACGGTCAATGCCAGACCAACATCATTTTCTCGGAAGAGGAAGCGAAAAGCATCGTGTCCCGTTTTCGATCGCTTTCCGGACGGCCGTTCGACGAGGCGCACCCCATTCTCGACTTTGATTTGCCGGATTTGCAGACGCGCATTGCGGCGATCGGCAAACCGCTTGCATTGGATGGGACCGCGTTCGCGTTTCGGTTGCACAAGCAAACGCCTTGGACGCTCGCCCAGTTTCTGGACAACAACATGTTCAACTCGGTGTCTGCAGGCATTCTGAGCTTTTTCGTGGATGCCCAGGCCTCCATGCTGATTGTCGGTAGTCGTGGCTCTGGTAAAACCTCTTTATTGCAGGCCATGATGCAGGAAATTCCGCAGAACTTGCGTATCATTGTTCAAGAGGATACACAGGAGCTTCCGGTTCCCCAGCTGAAGCGTTTCGGTTTCAACATCCAGCGAATGAAGACGCGTCCGCCGTTGGGCGCGCAGAGCGAGGCCGAGGTGAGCGCGGAGGATGCCTTGCGTACGGCGCTTCGATTGGGAGATTCCGTGTTGATCGTGGGAGAAGTGCGTTCGACGGAGGCGAAGGCCTTGTACGAGGCCATGCGGGTGGGCGCCGTGGGTAACGTGGTCATGGGCACCATTCACGGGGAGAGCGCGTACAGCATTTGGGATCGTGTGGTCAATGATTTGGGTGTGCCGACCACGAGCTTTAAGGCCACGGATTTCGCGATTGTGGCGGCCCCGATTCGTTTCAAGGGTTCATTGAAGCGCAGTCGTCGTTTGATTGAGGTCACGGAGATCGGCAAGTATTGGAATGAGGACCCGCAGCGAGAGAATGGGTTCCTGCAATGGTTGCAGTTCGATGCCGGTAAGGATAATTTGGAGTTGTTTGAAAAAAATATCGAGGGTTCTGACTGGATCAAGAAATTGCAGCGCAATCGGGGCTTGACGTACGATCAAATCTGGGGCGAGATTCGCGCGCGAGCGGAATCCAAACAATATCTGGTGGACGTGAAACGTAAGTATAATCTACCGAAGATTCTGGAAGCGGAAAATAGCATCAAGGCCCATTCCACGTATATGCTGATGGCGGAGAACCAGCGCGAAGAATCAGGGGGCGTGGATTATCCGCGTTTGCTGAGCCAATGGAAGGAGTGGGTGAACGGTAATCTCGCCAAGCCGCTCATGCGGAAATAGTTTTTTTTTAAAGGAGGAATGGCCATGAATTGGTTGCGTTTCTGGCCCATGGTTCTGGCATGGGTCATCATCGCGGTATTATCCCTTTACTTTCCAGTCTTCGCGATGGACGAGTATACGTACATGAATGGCGCGGATGCGTTCGCGTCGAACGATTTATCGCGCACCATTGAGATCGCGCGGTTTCCCGCGTTTCCTTATCTCCTTTCGTGGTTCGCGTTCTTGGGGGACATGGCCCTCGCCGGAAAGCTCCTGAATCTTTTATTCGGGGGGCTCGCCGTTTTTCTGACGTACCGCTTGGGTCGCGAGCTGTTCAATGAACACGTCGGATTTTGGGGGGCGGTACTGCTCGCCACGAATCCGTTTTTCGCGTTTTTAGAAGCCCGTGTCCTCACGGAAACGCTTTTCGTCCTCTTATTCGTGGCTAGCCTTTACGCGTTACACCGCTCTCTTTCGCAACCCAAATACTTGATGGGGTTCGGAGCGTTGGCGGCATTGCTCGCGCTCACCCGCTTTATCGGGCTCTACATTTTCCTCATCGCCTTTCTGTATTATTGGAAGAACCATCGCTTGCACGTGATATTCAGTCCGCACGGAATCGGGGCGGCGTTGGCGTTCCTGCTGTTCTTCTCTCCCTATCTCGTTTTCAGTCAAACGGTGACGGGGAATGCCTTTCAGTTCCTCAACGATTTCTTTTTCGCGCAGTTGAACGTCCGACAAGGCGCTTTGTCTCTACCGGATCAGATTCCGAGTTATTTCTTGTTGTTTGCATTTACGCTCGCTTTTGCGTTCCCACTCTTTTTGACTTCTTTAGTTCAAAACGTTCGGAAGTTCCATCGCAATGCGTTCGCTCTGTTGGGTCTAGCGGTGTTTGGCGTCGTGTTTACCATGGAGATCTGGGGCTTCTTTAATTTCCGTTTGTTCCGTTATTTGGTTCCGTTGATTCCGTTCGCGTGCCTGTTGTCTGCCACGTACCTTGCCAAGAAATCCCGCATAGAACAATGGGCGGCGGTGGCGGTGTTCCTAAACCTCCTGCTTTCCATGGCATTGATTGCGGGCGCGGCCACGCAATACGACAAGCATATCGCGTACGTGGAGGCGGGCCGGTTCGCCCAATCCCAATGCCCCGGAAGCATTTTCTCGAACATTCCGGCGGTACTCATTCATTTTCTCCAACGCCCCATCGCCTATTCCATTGAATCCGGTTCCATTTCCGAAGCGTGCGTGATTCGAAGCGCGTATGACGGATGGCGTTTTGACGAGCATTTTGACGAAAGCGCGTATGAGAAAGTGTATGATGCGCGCGGCATTCAGGGATTTCGGCGCGTGTAATTTTCCCGACGCCGCCTTTGTTTTCGTCGCGGGCGCATGGACTCCAAACGGTTTTAAAACCTGTCGTGCTGGTAATACTTAACTATTTTTCGAGGCGCATTCGTACGGCCGCCAGAACCCATGCGCCTCATAAGAATATACTATCCGATCGTCAACGTGGTGAGAACATGGATTCGCGTTTAGAACACGTGAACTGCAATTTATGCGGAGCCAACGATTATTCCGTCGTGTATCCGGCGTTATCCGGCAAATCCACGTCGGAAGCCGATTTCTCCGCTTCCGGAAACGACGTGTTGACGGACCAGGTCGTAAAGTGCAAGCAATGCCATTTCGTGTACGTGAACCCACGCTTGAAAAGCCAGTTCATTGTGGGGGGTTATTCGGCGGCTGAGGATAAGACGTATGTCTCGCAATCCGAGGGTCGGATGGCCACTTTCCGTGCCGGGGTCCGGTTAATGGAAAAGCATATGCCGAAGAAAGGTCGCGTATTGGACGTGGGAGCTGCAGCGGGCTTGTTCGTGAAAGCAGCCAAGGAAAACGGTTGGGATGCGTACGGCGTGGAGCCCTCTCATTGGTTGGCCCGTTACGGAAGAGAAACGTTCGGTTTGAACCTGAAGCAAGGCACTATTCATACGGCTAAATATCCGGATGCCCATTTCGATGTCGTTACGTTCTGGGATGTTCTCGAGCACGTGCCGGATCCGGCGGCGGACTTGAAGGAAGCCATGCGCATCCTGAAGCCCGGCGGATTGCTCGTGGTGAACTACCCGAATTTTGGCAGCAGGCTCGCGAAAATCACGGGCAGAAAATGGTGGTTTTTGTTGAGCGTGCACTTGTGGTACTTTACGCCGAAGACCATGCGGGACATGTTGGAGCGCAACGGGTTCGAGCAAGTCTATTCGAAACGTCATTACCAGAAACTGAGCTTGGGTTATTTGGTGTATCGCGTTCAACCTTACAATAAGGCCATTCATAGAGTATTGAATGCGTTAGTTTCCGCGTTGAGGTTGCAGGACCAGCAAGTGACGTATTATGCCTCGCAGTATTTGGTCCTCGCGCGAAAGAAGTGATCGGATTCATGCCTGGAAGCGTTGTCGTCTTGGGTGCCGGCGTCACCGGTTTGTCCGCTGGCTGGAAGCTTGCCGAATCAGGGTTAGCGGTAGACGTCCTGGAAAAACGGGATCACATCGGAGGAACGGCGACGACGTTCCAACGCGGTCCGTATCAGCTGGATTTGGGTCCGCACAAGATTTACACGCAACTTCCCAACGTGATGAAGGAAATTCAAGGGTTGTTGGGGGAGGAGTTGCAGACGATTCCCAAGAAGAGCCGCATCCGCATTCTTGAAAAGTATTTCTCGTATCCTTTCAAGCCCACGGCGTTGATGTCCGGTGTTTCGCCGGCGGTCGCGTTCGGTTTTGGGATGAGTTACGCATCCATGCTGGCGAAGCGCACGATTTCGAAGGAAGAAGATTATTCGTACGAAAAATATTTGACGAACCGTTTCGGTCGCAAGATCTACGAAGCGGTGTTTCAAGGTTATGCGGAAAAGGTTTGGGGAGTGAACCCGAACGGTTTGGATGCGGAGCTGGCGCGCATACGCGTTTCCATTCCGTCCCTAACCGAATTGATTAAGCGCATGTTCCTGGGAAACAAGAACAAGAAAGAGATTACGGCGTCCGAGTTCTATTACCCGAAGCACGGTTGCATTCAATTATCGAATCGCATGGCGCAGCGCATTACGGATAATGGCGGTCGTATTCACTTGAAGACGCTTCCGACTGAGATTCGCATGGACGGCCATCGCGTGGACACCGTGATTTTCGAGGAGCGCGGTTTGCGCAAACCCTTGACTCCTTCCTATTTGATCAGCTCGATTCATTTGGGCGATGTCGTGAAGTTGTTCCGTCCGTTGCCTCCCGAGAAAGTACTGCAAGCGGCTTCGAAACTGCGCTACCGGGCGCTCATATTGGTTTACTTGGTCGTCAAGAAATCGCGTTTATTTGACGACAACTGGATTTTCTATCCGGAGCGGGACATCGTGTTCAACCGCATTTCCGAGCAAAAGGGGTTCAGCGGGCTCATGGTTCCCGAGGATAAAACCGTTTTATGCGTGGAAATCACGTGTTCGGACGGGGACGCGCAGTGGAACGCGTCGGATCACGCGCTTTATGGGCAGGTGGTGGCGGATCTCGAGAAAGTGGAGATTCTCAAGCGCGATGAGGTGGCCGAATCCTTTACGGTGCGGTTGCGCAACAAGTATCCGTTGTACGATGTCGGCTTCAGCGTGCATTTGAATGAAGTGGTCAAGTACTTGGACTCGCTGGACAATTTCCTGACGATTGGCCGGCAGGGCTTGTTCAACTACAACAACATGGATCATTGTCTGGACATGGGTTTTCTGGCTTCAGACCATATCGTGCAAAGCCGCACGAAGGAGGAGTGGACGGAATCGAAGAAACGCTTCTCGCAGTACCAGATCGTCGACTGAACGTTCGTTCATTAAACAAAACGTTATTAACATTCGTGGCTTCCTAATCCTTTTCTGGATAGCGCAAGCAGCCGAGGCGTTTTGAATGTCCGTTCAACTCATTATTCCCCCGCTCATGAACCAGAAGGGCGATTTGTTCGGGAGCGGAGTCCCGTACATGTCCATGGAAGTGCCGTATCTGGCGGCGTATTTGCGCGAGAAAGGATTAAACGTCACAATCATTGACGCGTTTGGCGAAAAACCCTATCAATTTACGGATGCGGGCGCCACTCACTTCCTGAAAGGTTTGCGCGTGGAAGAAGTCATGGCCCGTTTGGATTCTAAATCGGAAGCGATTTTTCTTTCCTCCAATTCCGGTTTCGTCTCCAACTACGGTATTGCGTACGATTATTTGCTGACGCTCATCAAACAAATTAAGGCCGCAATAAAAGCGCCGTTGATCATGACCGGCAACTTCGCCACCATTCACTTCAAGGATTTCCTGAATGCCGGAGCGGATTACGTGTTGTTGGCGGAGTATGAGCTCAGCAGCCACCAGTTACTGGAGGCCTTGCGCGCGCAGGACCCGCGTGCCATTGAATCCATTGACGGCATCGCGTTTTTGAGGAACGGAAAGCTCGTCGTCCGTCCAAAACAGCATTTCCTCGAAGATCTGGATTCCCTGCCCTTCCCCGCGTTTGATCTGTTGCCTCTTGAAAACTATTGGAGGCTCAAGTATTCGCACGGCCCGTATCAAGGCAAGTATCTTCCGCTCTTGACGTCCCGCGGCTGTCCTTTAGGATGCACGTTTTGTTTTGTACCCGGCATTTGGGGTCGTTCATGGAAAATTCGGAGTGCTAAAAATGTGGCGGACGAGCTTCAACACTTTGTCGAGAAATTCAACGTGCGCGATTTTCATGTGGAGGACTTCAATCCCACGGTTCGAAAGGATCGAATCGTTGAATTGTGCAAGGAAATCATTCAACGGAACTTGAAGATCCATCTCAAATTTGCCGCGGGCACGAAGGTGGAAACGTATGATGATGTGACGCTGGAATGGATGGCTCAAGCGGGCGTGAACTACATTTCAATTTCTCCGGAGAGCGGTTCCCCGCGCATGCTGAAAATCATGCAGAAAATGTTTGATCACGCGTACGCGCTGGAGCGCATTCGCACGATGACTCGGCTGGGCATTCGCTCGCAAGCCTGTTTCGTGATGGGCTACCCGGGGGAAACGGACGAGGATCTGAGGTTGACCGAGCGTTACATTGAGCGTTTGGCGGATGCAGGCGCGGACGAGGTCACGTTATTCATCATGACTCCGGTTCCTGGTTCGCCCGCTTCCACGGAAGAAAACTGGAATTACGAGAATTATGAGCAACTCAGTTTTTCGCCGACGTGGAGAAAGGAATACCGGAAGTTGGCGCGCTTGCGGGTCAAATGGTACGTGTTATTCTTCACCCGCAAGCTATTTAGGCGTCCGATCACTTCATTAAAGAGTTTGGTGAACATGTTCACGGGTCGTTTTGAAACGAAATACGAGATGACGGCGTACCGGATATGGGACACGTACCGCCGCATGTACTTGGGATTCTGATATGCGCCGCTGGCTTTCCGTTGCGTGGATGCTGCTCGTCTTCCTTCTATTTTTCGTTTCGAATTATGTTCTTAATTCGCGTTATGCGTCGCTGGCGTTGGGTTGGTTGGGGGGCGGATCCCCATGATATCGTTTCTTTACGCGTTATTGATATTCTATCTCGCGTTCGCTTTCGGACAGCGCTTGCTGCACCGCTTGAAGCTTTCGGATATCCAGCGCATCGTTTTTTCTTTTGGCGTGGGACTCGCTTTTTTTTCCATGACGTTATTCGTGCTGGCCGCCGTTCATTTGCTCGCGTTTCGTTCCGTGATCGCCTTGATTCTGCTCGTGTTGTTTTGGCTTCTTCCTGATTTTGATTCGAATCTGGCGTTGTTCCGGCGCGGGTTCCGCTCAAGTATTCCGTTTTTCTGCGCGCAATTCAAGCGACCGTTTTCCATGGCATTGACTCTATTGTTCTTCGCATTAATCGTTATGCAGTTTCTCGCGGTTTTCGCACCGCCTTCGTCCACCGATCCGGGTCCCAAGGACTGGGATTCATTGTCCTACCATTTCGCCGTCGCTAAAATCTACGTGCAGGAAAAAGGGTTCACGTTTCTTTCTCTTCCTCACGCCAACTGGCCCATGGGCATGGAAATGTTGTACGCGCTCGGATTGATTCTGTACACGATCTCGGTTTCCAAGTTGTTTTCGTTCGGAATCGGCATGCTCTTGTTACTCTCGATATACGCGCTCGCCCGTGAACATGTCTCTTCATTTTCCGCTTTCGTTGGCGCCTCGGTATTTGCGAGCATTCCGTTGGTGCAGGCCTTTTTCGGAACGGGGTATATCGACCTTTCGTTGGCGTTCTTCGAATTGCTGGCGATCTGGAGTTTTCTGAAGTGGTGGCGTCACGAATCGTGGGATTGGCTTTTCCTTTCGGCTCTGTTCGCCGGTTTTTCCGCGGCGATCAAGACGCTTGGCGGATGGATCTTGATCTTGTTGGGGCTCGCTTTGCTCTACAAGCTCGCACGCGCTCCGTCCACGAAATCGTTCGTCCAACGCCTTAAGGCGCTCACGGGTTTCGGGGTCGTATCCGCCGTGTTCTTTGTTCCCTGGTACTGGAAAACATTCGCATACACCGGCAATCCCGTCTGGCCATTATATTACTCGTTCTTGGAACGGTTCGAGATTTCCGGAGACGGCACGGCGTTTTTCAATGTCATGCTTCAAGACCTATCGGTGCGGGCCGGAATCGTTCTCGGCAATCCGTTGCTGGAGCTCGCGTTGATTCCGTTCTCACTCACTTTTTTCGGTTCCGCGTTTAACGGAATCATCAGTCCGCTTTACTTGGCCATTCTTCCCGCCTTGTTTCTGGTTAACCGAATGGATGCGGACATCAAGAAACTCATCGGATTCGCTGCGGGATTCGTGGTCTTGTGGTTCTTCACGTTCCAGGAATCGCGATTCATTTTCCCGGCGCTCGCGATTCTCAGCATTCCGGTTGCGTTGGCCTACGATCGACTGAGACGCGAGAAATGGATTTCAACGGTTCTGTCCGGAATCATTTTACTGACCATGATCTTCGCTGTCGTTTTTACGTTCGCATACAAGGCGCCTGCATTTGCGGTGGCCATCGGATTCGAATCCTCGCACGATTACTTAATGCGCGCGCAACCCAATTACGGGACGCTGCAGTGGGCTTCCCGCAATCTTCCGCCGGAAAGCAAGCTGTTCTTCTTTCGGGACACGCACGGCTACTATTCCGATCTCTCGTACGAATACGGCATTTACGAGGATTTCAATCGTTTCCAGGACGCGGATGATCTCCGGGACTGGCTGCGTTCGCGGGAATTCACGCACGTTCTCGTGAACGAAAATACGGTTTCGTTGGTGACGGACCGGGAACGCCGCAAGGATGCGGTCATGGACGCATTCCTTAAAAAGCACGCGATCCTCAGCTACTCTCATCAACGCGTTTCGTTGTATGCATTAAATGGTTGAGTTGGCATGCGCTCCGTCGTCTTTGTTTTAGGCACTCGGGCAGAGGCCATTAAAGTGCTTCCCGTCATCAGCGAACTTCGGAAACGGGGTCATTCCTGCCGCGTGATTTCGACGGGTCAGCACGATTTGCGTGAATTCCGTTTCCCTCATTTTACGGAACTACGGCCGCCTACGGGCATCAGCGGCACGTTCAACTCCTCTTTCGAAGGCATGGCGTTCGTGGCCAAGAATATTCACCGTATACGCAAGCTGGTACGCAATTGCATCGTAGTCGTGCAAGGCGATACCATGTCGACGACGGTCGGATCGATCGCCGGCCGCCTGGCCTCGAATGCGACGGTATGCCATATCGAAAGCGGCCTGCGCACGTACGATTTTCTTCAACCGTACCCTGAAGAAATCAGTCGCGTCATCGCCGACCGCTTGTCCCATGTTCATTTCGCGCCGACGCAGCGGGCGGCTGCGGTCACCCCGCGGCACTCGACGCACCTGGTCGGCAATACGGTAATTGACAGCATTCGCTCTCGACGGCTTAAAGTGAAGGACGACGGGTTCCTGATTTTTTCCATCCACCGCCAAGAGAATATCAATAGCTCCTCGGTCATGACTCGACTCGTGAAAAACGTCGTAAGTCTCTCCAGGCATTTCCGCATCCTCTTCATTCTTTCCAAAAATACGCAAAAAAAACTCGTTCAGTACGGTCTGTATTCGGACGTGACGAAACACTGCCGTATTCTTTCCGTCTTGCCGTACGAAAAATTCTTGCCGTTGCTGGCGCGGTGCACGGCCGTGGTCAGTGATTCGGGCGGCTTAGCCGAGGAATGCGCGTACCTTCAAAAACCGCTCGTGATATTCCGGAAGAAGACGGAGCGTTTCGAGAGCGTGGAACACGGTTACGCCTTGCTGGGATTCGATTTCGATCTCCGTGAATTTATCCGTAACTTCAAGCCGCGAGCAAAGCATATTTATGGTCGGGGCGATTCGGGGAAACGCATCGTGGACGTTTTGGAACAGTTGGAGAAGCGCTCATGAATATTTGCTTCGTGAACTACAGTTTTGCTGGAACCGCGGATGCCTTCGCGGTGAAGGGACGCCAGTTGATCGGCGGCGGGGAAGTCTATCTTCACGACCTCTGCAAGCTGATGCAGAAACAAGGCCACGAGGTATCCGTCGTTCAAGGAGGTCGTGTCAACGATTCGTTCGAATTCGATGGGATTCCCGTGACGCAGGTCGCATCCAAGGGCCGGTATTGGTTCAATTTCGAATGGCCGAAAGGCGTTTCCGCTTCCGCGGATCTCGTTCATCTTCATGATGCGAACCACGCGTATCCCAAGGGGTCGATGGGGAACACGGCGACGTTTCACGGGGTGTCCTGGGACGTCCCTTTTTCCGGTTTCGATCCCATTCAATACATGAAATGGCGTTCCCGAAACGCCTTCTTCCAGTATCTCATCCGGTATGCGGTGAAGTCGTGCCGGCGCTTGGTGAGCGTGGATTCGGTGCTGCCTCGATTTGTCTCCATCCATATGCCGCGCTATAAAGATCGCCTGACCGTCATCCCGAATTACGTGGACTTGAAAACGTTTTATCCTAAACCGCGCAAGCACGGCCGCCGTCTCACGATCTTGCTTCCTCGCAACCTCACGCGCAACCGCGGCATTGATCTCATGCTTTCCGCCTTTCATCGCTTAAACCGGGACGACGTGGAATTATGGATTGCGGGTACCGGCCCGCTCCAACCGCTTGTTGAAAGAGCGGCGTCCCGCGATCCGCGCATCAAATACTGGGGTCACAAGGATCACTACCGCGATCTCCCTCGCCTTTATCAGAAGGCGGACATCACGGTGATTCCGAGTCGCGGCGTAGAGGGCACGTCCCTGAGCGCGTTGGAGGCCATGGCGTGCGGGAGCGTTGTCGTGGCGAGCCGCGTGGGCGGTATTCCTGATCTCATTGATCACGAGCGAACCGGTTTTCTGTGCGCGCCTTCTGTTCAATCATTTGAGGATACGTTGGCTGCAGTGCTGGAGGATTCGGCGTTACGCCAGCGCGTTCGCGGCCGCGCATTAGCCCATGTCAAGCGGTTTGCTTTGCCGGTCTGGCAGAAAAGATGGCTGGAGTTCTTCGATGACGTGTTTCCGTAGCTGGTATCCAAATGGTTAAAAATGCCGGGTAGGCTAAAATCGTTCGTCGCTATTCGTTACACTTCGTTTTGTGAAAAGGAGCATGAAGAATTTTCTCGGGGACCAAACTTTTGCGGTGACCGGTCATTTCGGCCATGCGATCACGGATGGACGCGTGACCCGGTTCTTGTTATCGCTTCCGGAAGCCATCGAGCCCGTGCTCTTGCCCCTCCTGATTCCGGTCAGAACGATGAACATCGGTCTTCCGTTCCGAACGGGTTTCGTGAACGCATGGAGTAAACTCGGCACGGCGCTGGAACGACGGATGGAGGACGACCGGACGAGAAAACGCGGCGACAAGGAAATCTTTCGCTTGACTGGCGGGACCATACTTCATTGAAGGGATGGACCTATGTTTTCCCTCCGGATTGACTTGGATACGCGCATCGGGGTTCGGGAAGGGTTGCCCCGCATTTTGGAGGCGCTCCGGAAAACGGATTCAACGGCCAGCTTCTTCCTGGTGCTGGGTCGTGAGCCTTTTCTTCCCCACGTGCTGCGCCGCAAGTTCTTCTCCCGAAAAAACTACGATCCCTGGTACACGCCCGTCGAGAGGCCTCACCGCCGCAAGATTTCCTACGGAGAATTCGCGCGCAGGATGCTTCTTCCCGTCAATTTTTCCGAAGAAAGTACGGAGTTGCTGCGCCTTGCGGAAAAAGAGCATGAATTCGGTTGCCATGCGATCGAGCACGAGGAGTGGGCGTTGTCACTTCCGAAAATGGATGTGGACCTCGAGTTTTCGGACATGATCGCTCGTTTTGAGAACCTGTTCGGAAAAAAGCCCCGGCATTTCGCGTCTCCCGCTTTCCGTACCCGCGTGAGGGTTCTCGAGAGTTTGGATCGGTTCCGTTTCGAGACCGCCGGGGATCTTCCAGGAGATAAGCCGTTCCATCCCGTAATCAACGGAAAACGATTCAAACACATGCAAGTGCCCGTCAATTTGATGTGCTCGGATACGGTTCCGCTGATCGAGGACGCATGGGCGCGCGGTATCCCGGACTCTAAAATAGCGGATCAGGTGTTTTCACGAATCATGGAGAAACATCGTCGGGGGCTACCTGCCGTATTGTACGGCCATGGGCTGCTCGAAGGCGCGATGCAGGTAAACGTTTTAGAACGGATTCTGGTCAAAGTAAAGGAGGAGGGTTTGGAGGTGGTTTCGACTGGAGAGCTGGCCAAACACTTTTCCGGGAATTATATGGACGTACCATTGGAGGTCGTCAACCGATGAGGAAGAAGATTTCGCGCACCGTGAAACTGGTGACGCCGAACTGGATGAAGAAAGGGCTGTTTATTGCCAAGAAGAAATTCATTTCCAGGAAGAAATCGAAGGGAGCGTCTTCCCAACCAGCGATCGTGTCCAAGAAGCAGCTCGTGCATGATTTCCGGAGTATGGGCGTGCGGAGCGGGGATACCCTGCTCGTGCAAACCGCGTTGAGCTGCATCGGATTCGTGGAAGGAGGGCCGAACACGTTCATCGAGGCGCTCATCGAGTCCGTCGGAAAAAATGGGACGATCTTGATTCCCACGTTCAACCGCCCGCCAAAAAGCTATTCGGATTCGAATTTTTCGTTTGACGTGCGTAAAACGAAGACGAACGTGGGTGCAGTGGCGGAAGTGTTTCGCAAGCGGTCGGATGTTACTCGAAGCCTTCATCCCACGCATTCGTTTGCAGCTTGGGGAAATCAGGCAAAGGATTTCCTGCGGGGACATGACGAGTCGGATACGGGTTTTGGAGAAAACACGCCGTACGACCGGTTAGTGAAGAGCGGCGGAAAGATCCTGCTCATCGGAAATAACAATAACAGCCTCGTACATTACATTGAGCTGCAGGTTGGATTTCCGTTGACTCACAAAGAGGGCCGCATGTCGGTGAACGTGACCGATGATAACGGGAACCTGAAGCGCGTTCCGCTCAAGCTGCATACGATGGGAGAGCGTTTGGTCATCGTCAAGGACAGTTCTCCGCAGAACCGGGACTATGTGTTGTGCCAGGATTTCCTCGTCATTCCTTACCCGGGCCGCAAGAGCGAAATTCAAGCGCTGGGATTCCTGAAAAGCCATTCCCCGTTTCTGGAGGCCCGGCAGAAACAACTTCAAAGAAAAGGTATCCTCCATTTCGGAAAAGTCGGGAATGCGGATTCCTGTCTGATGGACACGAGGCCCTTTTACCGCGTGCTCTATTCCGAGTTCAAGGAAAACATGGTTTCCCATGAGAAGGAGTACGCGAAAATGGCCGCCTGTTCTTCCAACTGGAACGAAATACAGTGGTATTATTTGGTATTCGGAAACGAGGCGGCTTTAAAACTACTGAAAGCGTGGCGCCGCCTCTTGAAAATCCGGTGAATGACTGACGGATTCTCGGGCATGAATTCGATTTCCTCGAATCCGCCTACCGTACGACACCAGAAAAGGTCGCAGGACGTGGGAAAAAATTCGCGAGAAGATTGATGACGACTCGATTAGGATGAACGGATAATACCGTTTTCGTTGCCTCCCTCCGAAACGGAACCCTTTTTTTTTCCCTTGCGCGGAACCACGCCTTCTGCTCGTACTGATTCATGTTCACGTATCCTACGCATTTCAGGTTTCCGCATCCCGGATTCACTTTCATGGAATTCCTTGACCCTATTTACCCGTTAAAAATCTTACGAATCCGAGCTTATCTATGATCGCCTGCGGAAATTCTGCCAAGTGGCCTTCCGTGAACCAGTGCGACCAGACTTCCGTTATGGTCGGAAAGTGTCCCCAGTCGTTGGAGAGCGTCAACAGAAATAGTACGAGGCCATAGAGCGCTAGCATTCCCATCCATCGACCTTGCTTATTCTTGAGCATGACCGCGCTTCCCACGACGAAAACGGGTAGTAACGAAACGAAATAGCGGTTGGAGAACGAGAATCCGGTGGTTCCTTTGAAGAAGCTTCCGGTGACGAGCAGCAGCATGACGGCGAGCCCCATTAACACCCACTTGCGATCGTCCTTCCATACCCACAATCCCGCAAAGCTTGCGAACAACAGCGGGGACCACCACAACAATCCCGGGGGGTTCCCTTCCAGGGAAAAAAGCACTCGCGGCATGTGCACCGGCCAATCCATGTTGTCCGCGAGATTCGAGGCTTGCGAATAGCCGGTGGCCAGCGGGCTGCCGAACTGAACCCACGACCACAACATGGCAAATGCGATGAACGGAACCATGGATGCGATCATGGTCATCGCTTCTTGCCGGCGGCCTTTCCAGAAATAATAGACGGTTAGAGGAACGGCGAATGCGAGGGACGTGTATCGCACCAGCGTCATTAGTCCCAAGAACGCGCCGGTTTTCCACGCCTCATTCTTGAAGAAGTAATAGAGCGCCAAGGCTAAAATTCCGGCTTCCGCGACGTGCGTGTAACTCAAATCGTACGTGGCATACCGTGTGATCGGCGAGCCGAAGAATGTGAGCAACAAGGCGAAAGCGCCTTCCTTTTCCATGCCGAGATGGTGCATCATTCTCAAGATCGCGATCATTCCCAGTCCCAGCAGGACTAGCGATGTTAAGGGTACGCTCGCCATGTGGATCACAATGTCTCCGCGTTCCTCGAGGAAGAACGCGTCCTTGAGGTGAAAGACGCTCACATCATCCAGGACCAGGGAGAACGCGTAGATCGGTGCGCTCAAGAGCGGGAGCCCGGGCGCATACTGGGACACGTACTTTTGGGTCATAGGGTGCAGCCAAACCGTTGGTCCGAAGGTAATATCATTGTAATGAAGCTGTTCGCTCAGGTTCAGGGTCTGGTACCGGACCGCTCCTTCAAGAATCACGTAGTACCCGAATCCGTCTCCGGCCACAACGGGCTTGAAAAACAGGAGGATAAACGCGGCCAGCACTCCCAGAACCATCCATTCTGTTTTCGTGAAATGAATGTGCGAGAATACGCGTTGCATGCTCTAATTTTCCACCTCGCGATTCACGTGGCTTGCTGAATAGAAACGTTGAAGCTATAGCGATATAAATAAGGTTGCGGTAAGTCGGTTTATGCCCGCGTCTTTTTTTTCTGCTCTTCCGTTGTTGAGGAAGAAATGGCGTCGCCGTCGTCGCCTCGTGATCTTGGATTTCGACGGCGTACTCGTGCCCATCCGCAAAAATCCCGCGGCTCCCCGGTTGGCCGCATCGATGAAACGCGCCCTCATGAAACTCCGTGATTCCGGCGCTTCCGTTTGGGTTCTAACGAGTCGCGACGCCTCATTCATGAACAAACGGTTTCACATTCGCGGGATTCGCGTCATCCCGGAGCGTGGAGCGCATTGGAATCCGATTTTTAGCCGTCAAAATGCAAGCATTCGCCGAATGATATCGCAACTCGAACGAGTATTGAAGCCGTTGGCGCGTTCCTTTCCGGGTTCTCTCATCGAACGAAAGCCTTCCAGTCTCGTGTTCCACTACCGCAACGTGGCGTTATCGCGTCAAGCCGCTTTAATTCAATCCATTCACTCTCTTTCCTTTACTTCCTCTCTTCAAAAGGTGCCTGGACGGAAGTCGTTCGAATGGATTCCGAGAGGGCTTCCTGACAAGGGCGTTACGGTGCGTCGCATCGGCGCTTCCGAACGCGCGTTTCCCATCTACGTTGGAGACGATTCGACGGACGAACCCGCTTTTCTTGCGGTTAAGCGCAACGGCATCGGGGTACTCGTCCGCTCTTCCGAGAAGAACTTCCGAACCACGAACGCTCGATACTATGTAAACGGAATTCGGGACGTGGATCGATTATTGCATTCGTTAGCCCGATAATTATTTTTGAGAGGAGATCGGCGACGAGCTCTCCAAACGACTGATGCTTTCCAGCATATCCGCCGCCCATTGAAAGACGTCGTGTTCGCGGATATACGTCTGCATTTGATGCATGCGTTCCATGCGTTCGGCTTTCGGCATTTCCATGGCTTGCTTGATCGCATCCGATATCTCGTGCGTGGAAAAGGGGTTGATGAGAAGGGCGGACTTGAGTTCTCTGGCCGCGCCCGTAAACTTGCTGAGAATGAGTACGCCGTCTCCATCCGTTTTGCTGGTCACGTATTCTTTTGCAACGAGGTTCATGCCCTCGTGCAGAGAGGTCACCAGGCAGGCATCCGCCAATCGATAGAGGGAGAGCAACATTTGGCGGCTGACAAACTCGTGTAATAAAATGATGGGCTGCCACCGACCCATTTCATATTTCCAATTGATTTCTTCGATGACGCGCACCACGTCGTCCGCGTAATCCCTGTATTCCTTTACGGCTTCCCGCGTGGGCGATGCGACTTGTACGAGCGTGACTTTTCCTTGGTATTCCGGATTTTTTTCCAGGAATCGGTCAAACCCCCGGAATTTTTCAATGAGTCCTTTCGTGTAGTCGAAGCGCTCCAGTCCGACGAGGAACCGTTGAGAAGTTCCCCCCAGATTTTTTCGAATCTGGTTCAGCGCGGGTGGGCGGATGCTCTTGGCTTCCTGGTGGATTCCTTGATAGTGGATGCTAATCGGAAAGTGTCGGATGACCGTCTGGCCTTTTTGGTAGTGAATGGTGTTGGATTCGCGATCAATGCGGGCGGGCAATGTTTGATCAACCGCGTCCACGAAATTGAAACCGTATTGGGGCACATGAAATCCGAGGAGGTCGTTGTGCAAGAGTCCCTTCAATATGTGTTCCCCCCACGGATTCACCTTGAATACGTCGGCGTTCGGCCAGGGCACGTGCCAGAACTGGGCGACCACGAGATCCGGCCGTTTTTCTTTCACGTATTGGCTGCACAGCGATAATTGATAGTCTTGAATCCACACGAATCCGTCCTGGTCCCCGATGCTCTTGATGATCGCATCCGCAAACTGCCGGTTGACTTTCTCGTACGATTTCCACCACGCCTCCTCGAATCGCGGTCGGACGTACGCGTTATGCGCCCATGGAACGATGGCGGCATTCGATACGCCGTGTAAGTATCCGTTGGTGTCCCCTTTCGATAGGAATAAGGGCCGGAATCGATAGGCGGGTTTTTTAGGTGGTACTGAAATAAATCCGTCTTTATCCATGGCCTCGGAGTCCGCATCGCCTTGACTTGCCGCGACCCAAGTGCCTCCCGAAGCCTCCAGGACTGCGTTTAAGGCACTCACGACTCCTCCGGTACCGATACGGTGCTGCACCTTATCTTTCTGGAAAAAGTGCACGTACGGGGCCGTATTGGAGGCGATGACGAGCAGCCGATTTTTCAACCGGTTCTTGATGACGCCTTCTAAATGCTGAAGCGATTCCATGGAATCGTAATGATTGGTTCCCCTAAAAAACGTTTAGGGCGCCGATTTTTTCCCTAAAGTGGATTGAATGATGGAGATTTCATTGAGCACGAGTCGCGTAATCAAGAAGTTCTTTCGAATGTGTTCTCTTCCTTCTTTTCCCATGCGCTCGGCTTCCTTGGGGTGTTCCAGCAAATACCGAATGCTTTCCGCGCACTCGGCAATACTGTCCACGAGCAATCCGCCTTTCCCGTGCTCGACCTGCATCGGGATGCCGCCGACCCGCGAAGCCACGACCGGGGTTTCTTTCCATAACGCTTCGGCCACGGTCAAACCGAATCCTTCAGCCAAGGATTTTTGTACGACGACGTCCGACATTTTCTGCGCGGCGTTCACCAGCAAATCGTTTTCGATGTTTACGGCATGGATATCCGGATCGCCCGCCGCTTTCTTGATGACTTGATCATAAACGAATTTTCCTTGCGGATCGTCGGCCGCCATGTCGCCGAGCATGAGCAATCGGCAATCCTTGTATTTTTTCACTTGCTTAAACGCGTCGATGACCCCCAACGGGTCTTTCCAGGGGTCAAAGCGGGAGACTTGCGTGATCAACGGCTTATCCAGGGGCACGCCATGTCCTTCGAGGATGCGGCGCGCCTGTTTTTTCGTGAGCGGGCGGTTTTTATCGTTCAATGGATCGATGGCCGGCGCTTCGAAGTGATGGGGCTTGCGCACGTCCGTCTGATATTCCGGGAGCGTGACGATGATGCCGTCGTATTTCGAGGCAAACGGTTTGAGGTATTTCCATACGTGGGGGTTGTGCTTGCGGAAGTCGAGATGGTAACGCCAAAGCCATTTCTGGTTGTTCACGGAATCCGGCGCTGCGAGTTCTTTCTTGAACCGAATGAGCGGGAGCGGTTGGGGATCGTGGACGATGATCAGGTCATGTCCTCCCAAGTGCATGTACTTGGTGTTGAGCTCGTTGACGCGAAGGTACGTGCGCTTTTCAGATAGCGTCAGGCGAATATCGTGGTCTCCGTATAGGCCGTTATGAATTTTTTTTGTTATGGTGAAAAACTCGGGGTATCCGCGCAAGATACGCCATCCGGTGCGCACGCCGGCTTCGTTGAGCAGCGGCACCATCGTCGAAAGGAGTTGCGCGACGCCCCCTCCGTAAAACGTGGAGCTTAAATGCGCGACGTGCGCGTCGTTGAGGGTCGCTCCTTGTTCCCGGATCTTTTGAATTTCCTCTTTTCCGGTAAAAACGGCATACTGTTGGAGGTGGCGCATGCGCGTAGTATTCGTCCGTAAAATAAAAACGTATGCTTGCTTGATCCCGCCTAATTCGTCGGGTTCCGAATCCGCCTCACCACACCGTGCACGGCATCCACTTCTAACACATCTCCTTCATGGAACACGCGTGATGCGATCCGGGTGCCGATGACCGCAGGAATTCCCAATTCCCTGGAGATGATAGCCGCGTGGCACGTCAGCCCGCCTTGATCCGTCACAATAGCCGCTGCTTTCTTAAGCGCTGGGACGTACTCGGGAGTCGTTTGATTCGAAACGATGACGTCTCCTTGTTTTACGCGGGCCATCGCATGAAGATTGAGTAATAGTACCGCCCGTCCTTTCGCAAAGCCTTTCGATGCTATAACCCCCTTGATTTCATCGGTTTCAGTTTCCACGGTTTCAAACAGCGATTCCGCTCGGCGCATCTCATTTCCCGTCCATTTCAGCAATTTTTCGGAAAGTCCCATCAATGCCAATCCATGCGTTTTCCTGCCAGCAAGCGTTTCTTTTTCGATGGTCCCGTTCAACGCCTTTTCCACTTCGTCCCCGCATAAATAATTGGCTTCATCTTCAGAAAGCGCAGTCCGTCTCACCAGTTCATCGCGGATTCGGAACCATGCCTGCGTCGCATGCAGGTTCATTTTCTTTCGCGCGTCCTGCCAAACCCCGAATCGCTCCAACAGGAAAATGAGGTTTTGCGCCCTTTTCCCGTTCCGTTCTAGGATCTCCGCTTTTTTCTCTTTCACTCGATGGAGGCGTTTTCGTTCCACTTCCGTGCCGCCCGCCAACTCCTTTGTTGTCAATCGATTCAATTTGTCCTGGAAATACGCGGTGTTCAAATGCGATCCCTTCCGGTAATTGTTTTCGATCCACTGCCATTTGTGCGCATGCGCCTCCAACGCCGCTTCGAATTCCTCTTGCGATCCGTCTTCTCGTTTCCGTGCCACGTCCACGAGTTCCGCATATTCTTGTCTTACGAACGTCAGCTCCGTGGGCCGGCATAACGCCTCGATCGTCGTTCCCCTTTCTGTTGGCGGAACGCCGGTCAGGTCCTTTTCGAGCGCTGCATGGGCCCAAGAGGTTTCACCCGTTTCGAGGAAGCTGTCCGCGATGTGCGGCAGGTAACTCGCCACAGCATGCATTTCATTCAACTGACTTGTTTCGTGAATGAATTGCTCATCGGAAAGCGTTTCCAGTGGCCTTCTTTCCAGTTTTTGCACTTTTTCATGGACTTTTTTTGCCTGCCGCTCCCACCGTTGGATGATTTCGACAGCGAATTTACTATTCGCGTCGTTGTGTTCGAGCACGTATTGACGGACGCGCTCCATGTCCTCCTGCCCCCAGTAGAAGTTGAACATGTTCTCGCGGAAAAACCACGCGGAAAAGCGCATGCTCCATCCGACATCCTCAAGGGGAGTGGCAATTCCTTTAGCGATCGATGAAAGCGTAATCGGCAGACCGGAATAGTGCTTGTTGTACCATCCCTTTTTTCCGAATTCCTGGACTTGACGGAGATCGAAATCCATATGCCTCCCCGGTTTATTCAATACGCGTAGAATCCTTGCCTGGTTTTCCTGCCGAGCTTTCCTTCCTTAACCATCTTTCTCGCGAGGGAAGCAACCTCGAACTTCTGTTCTTTCGTCTCTTCTTTCAGGTTGTCCATGATTTCAACGAACACGTCGACTCCGATGAGATCAATGAGCGCCAACGGGCCCATGGGATGATTCAAGCCCATTTTGACGGCGGCATCAATGTCTTCTGCATTCGCGGTCTCGTTCTCCAAGAGCAGCACCGCCTCGTTCAGGAACGGGAAGAGCACGCGGTTGACGATGAATCCCGGCGCGTCCTTCACTTGCACGGCGGTTTTTCCCATGGCTTCCGCGATCTCCCGCGTTTTCCGGACGGTTTCCATCGAGGTATTCTCTCCGGCAATCACTTCGGCGAGACGCATCTTCTCGACCGGATTGAAGAAGTGCAGTCCGATGACGCGCTCCGGTTTTTTCACGAGCGGAGCCAAGCTGGAGACGAGCAACGAAGAGGTATTCGTGGCCAAAATGGTGTTGGGGCCGCAATGTTTTTCCAACGCCTCAAACACGTCTTGCTTTGCATCCAATTTCTCGATCACGTTCTCGATGACGATGTCGCAGTTTTTCAGTTTCGCGTAATCGGTGGTGAGTTCCAGCCGCGTAAGGGTTTCGTTCACCGCTTCCTCGGAAAGATTTTTTTTCAGTTTCAGCGCAATGTTCTCCTGGAATCGATTCAGCGTTTCCTGCTTCCGGCTTTTCACGATGACGGGCATGCCGGCTTTCAAGCAAGACATCGCGATGCCGGACGCCATGGCCCCGGTCCCGATAATGCCGATCCGGGCGAATGCGTTGGTCGCTGGCTTGACGTCGAGCACGTCCCCCACTTTTTGCGGGTCCATGCTCTTCCGCAAATGCCGGAAACCCTTTTCGTCCTCGAGTAACAAAACAAAATACGGGACGTCCGGGTGCTCGACGGACGGCACCAACACTTCCGTAACGCCGATGACCGTGAGTGTTTTCGCGGACTCTTCCGCGAGATCCTTTCCGCAGTACGCGCACCTCTTGAGGGGGTAGTGCCAGAATCGTTTGCAGGGTATGCATGTCCACATGGTCATCCCTTTTTCAGTATGTGGACCGCCGCGGTTCCGCCGACGCCGCCCACGTTTTGTGCCAAACCCGTTTCCGCGTTTTTCACTTGCCGTTTTCCGGCTTCCCCCCGCAACTGGGCGGCCAACTCGACGAGTTGGGCAATGCCCGTGGCGCCGATGGGATGCCCATCCGCTTTCAATCCGCCATCCGGGTTGATGGGTAGCTCGCCGTTCAACGCGGTTTTTCCTTCGCGCACCCATTTCCCGCTTTCTCCGGGAGCGCATACCCCGAGATCCTCCATGGCCACGAGTTCCGCGATCGTGAAGCAATCGTGCACTTCCATCACATCCAAGTCTTTCGCTTGAACCCCCGCTTCTTTATAGGCGTTTTCACTGGCCCGTTTCGTGGCTTGAAAAGAGGTCAAGTTCTTTCGCTGAACGAGGGAAATGGAATCGGTGGCCATGGCGGAGGCCGCGATGGAAATGCTGTTCCCTTTTTTCTTTTTCGTGAGTACGACGGCAGCCGCTCCATCGGAAATGGGCGAGCAGTCAAACAAACGCAGTGGCGAACACACGATCGGAGATTTCCGAATGTCTTCCAGCGTCACTTTCTTGTGCGCAAAATGAGCGAGCGGATTCCTTTGCGAGTTTACGTGATTCTTGAGGGAAACGGCGGCCAGATCGTCCAAGGTCGTTCCGTACGTCATCATATGTTGTTGGGCGATGAGCGCGTAACTCGCCGGGAAAATGAGGCCTTCTTTTTGATCGAGCAAGCGGTCGCCGGCAAAACCGATATGCATGCTGTTTTGTTTCGCGCTCGTGGTCGTCATTTTCTCCGCGCCTACGACGAGAATATTATCGTACGGGCTGCGAATCGCTTGAAAGACCGCGCTGCCTCCCGCGGCACATGCGGCTTCGGTTCGGAACGCGGGGATTCCCTCGCATTGAAGGAGACTGACGAGTACGGCATTCAAGTGCAATTGACGCGCATCCGGGCCCCCTACGAAATTGGAAACGTATACGGCTTGAAGGTCTTTCGGCGTCATGTCCGCATCGTGAAGAGCTTGCGCGGCCGCCTCGTAAGCCATTTCATGGAGGGGGCTTTCCGAAACCCCGAATTTTGTTTTTCCTATCCCGGTGATGAACATCGTGCTTCACTTCAATTATCGTTGAGCACTCGCCGCACATGCTTTTTTCCTTCGCGAGCGAGTTTTTCAAATGTCGTGACGCGAACCCCTTCTTTTTTGATGCCGCGCAGGAATTGGTCGACGATCTGCGGCTTAACCGTTCCCTCGAATACGTCGTGAAGATAAACGGTTGCGAGCTCGTTTTTCTTGTCGCGTTCGAGTACTTGCATGAGGATCCGGTGCACGACTTTTTCGTTCCGCCATCCTTTCTTCGAGTAGTATTCGAACAAGGGGCTGGTATCGTCGGCTTTCAGGGTAACGGGTACTTGCACGTGTTGGAACACGTGTCCGTGCGCTTCGGGACGGAACGGGATCTCTTCAGGCAGGTCGCTGGCATATGCATAGCCCAGTTCGTCGAGTCCTTCGAGTACTTGGCGATTCACGCGGAATCCCGGGGATACGAAATGCGCGGGTTTTTTTCCGAACAACCCCCGGTACTTTTCGGTAGCCATTCGCATGTGTTCTTTCACGGGAATCGTATCCAGCGATCGTGTCCAGGCGCGGTGTTTCCAGGCATGCACGCCCAGCGTATGCCCTTCTTTTGGAATGCGTTGGAGGAGTTCCACGTTTTCTTCCGCGAAGTTTTTCGGCCGGAGGAGCATGCGCACGATCTCTTTTTTCGGGATGCTGACGCCGCCTCCGAGGCCGGCTTTTCCTCCGCGGTGTTTCAGTACGTCGATCACGCCGGATTCGCCTCCCATGACGACGCAGAATGCCGCTGGGATGTCGTGTTTTCGAAGGATGTCAAGTAGAGGGGGTACGCCGTTGCGTAGCCCGTACCGGCTGTCGATGTCGATTCGTAAGGCGAACACGGTTTCCCCTCCTTTGTTTCGGTCGTTAACAATACTTCAAAGGACAATGCTTTTAATAGGGTTCGAGGGATATTGTTTGACGAGGGGGTTACCCGCATGATCCGTACCGATATTTGCGTACTCATTCCTACCCTTAACGAGGAAGACGCTATTTTCGATGTCGTGAAGACGCTTCCGAAGCGCGTCCGCAACCTAAAGGTGACGCCGGTCGTCATAGACGGCCGCTCGAAGGATCGGACGGTTTCGCGAGCGAAGCAAGCGGGTGCTACGGTTCTCATTCAAAAAACAAGGGGGAAGGGGGCGGCGATTCAAGAGGCGTTGGAACAGATTTCATGCGATTACGTGGTGTTCATTGACGGGGATGGCACCTATCAATCGGTAGAGCTTCCGAAACTCGTCGAGCCGTTGATGGACGGGAAAACGGATATGACGGTGGCGACGCGCCTGGCGCAACGCGATTCCGCCAGTATCACGCCGTTCAACACGCTGGGCAACATCGCGTTCAATGCGTTGATCCGCTTCTTTTATGGAAAGAACATTACGGACATGTTGACGGGCTATCGTGCGTTATCCCGAAAGAAGCTGGACGAGTTGAATCTCGTCTCCCAGGCGTTTGAAGTCGAGACCGAGATCACGATTGAAGCGCTTCGAAATAACTTGCGGATTCATGAGTTTCCCTTGTTTTACAAGAAGCGGAAGGGCCAGACGAAACTGAATCCGATTCACGACGGATTGCGCATCTTCAAGACCTTGATTCTCATGATCCGCGATACGAAGCCCTTATACTTTTTCGGCATCCTGGGTTTCCTGTTCTTCTTGTTCGGGTTATGGCCCGCGTCTCTCGTGGTTTACGAGAAGATCGTTTTTGGGAGCGTTCAGCACGTTCCGTCCACGATCTTGGCGGCGTTCTCGTTCTTGCTCGCCATTCAAATCTGGGCGATCGGCATGTTGGCGGACATGAGCCTCAAGAACAATCAGCGACTCGAGAATCTTCTCCGCAAGAAACGGTAGGGGTATTGCACGAATGTATTTGGAGAGCGTGCGCAGCATCTTGCGCGATCGTCCATTGTTTCGAAGCAATCTCATCGCTACGTCGGGAACCTTGGCCAACTTGTTTCTTGCGTATTTGTTCCATTTCGTCATGACGCGCATGCTGCTTCAAAGCCAATACGGGGATTTGAGCGTGCTCATCGGTTTGTTTGCGGTGGCCAGTGTTCCCGCGGCCAGTATTTCCGCGGTGTTGACGCGCGAGCTCTCGAAATTGGAGGCCAAGCGCCAGTTCAAGAAAATGCACTTCGTCTTGTTTAAGTACTTGAAAAACGTCACGTTGCTCAGTGCGCTCTTGATTATCGTTATTTCGTTGGCCGCACTTTTCGTGTACAACAGCCGTGAACTTCAATGGGCGGCTGCGATTATCTCGCTGGGGATTCCCGCCGCGTATTTCATGAACATGGCTTCCAGCTACTTCCAGTCCAAGGAAAACATTGTGGTACTCATGGCCATTGGCGTGGCGCGCGAGTTCTTCAAGCTCGCGTCGGCGGTCTTGCTCGTGTTCATGGGTTTCGGGCTCTTGGGAGCCGCGGCTTCGTTTCCGGCAGGGTATTTGGTGGTGGTGCTCGTGCTGGCGGCGTTCTTTCGCTTTCGTCTTAAGGGTACGACTCCGTACACGATTAGCCTCAAGAAATCCTTTTTCATTTTGATGTTGACGAGCTTTATGATTTCCGCGTTCATGTACTTGGCGCTCTTCTTCGTCAAGTACTATTTGGGGAGCGTGTCTGCCGGCATTTACAATGTGGCGGAAGTCACTTCGAAAGTATTGTTCTACTTGGCGGCGGGCATCGTGCTCGTCGTATTCCCGAAATCTTCGAAGCTCTCTTATGCGAAGGATCCGGCCGCTTTGAAGCAACTGATCTGGAAGTCGTCCGCTTTCTTGCTGCCGGTGCTCGTGGCCTTCGTGTTGTTTTCCGGGCCCTTGATCTCCTTCTTTTATCCCGATGAATACGCCGGGGCCGCTCCGGTGTTGACCTTGCTGGCCATCGGCACGTTCTTTTTCGCCATTTTTACGATTTTGTTGAACATCATGTGGTCGCAGCGTCAGGAACGGTTTCCGTTCCTCTTGCTGATCGCGGGCATTGGCTTGCATGCCCTTCTCTTGAACCTTTTGGTTCCCGTCCTGCATCTTCAAGGCGCCGCGTTGGCTGTCGTGCTTTCCTCGTTTACGCTTTTGACCGCGGTTTCGATTCGCATCTGGTATAGCCTGCGTCCGCAAGCTTTCCGTCGAGCGGGCGCTTGATTTATAAACCTAGTCCGCGTAATTTTTTCCTGACGCGTTAGAGGGGACTTTATTCATATGATCGAGCCGTTTCTATTGCTGTTCATCTTTCTGTTGTTCGCTATTCCGGGCATTATTTTCGGCTTCGCGTTATTGCACCGTATTACGTTCTCCCGTTTGGAAAAAACGTTGATCGGCGTCGTTCTCGGCATTCTGCTTCCGCCTACCCTGGCCATTCTCGAGTTCCAGTTCCTGGGGCTTCGGTTCAATACCGGGGTCGTGCTCTTCAACATCCTGTTGGTGTTCATTGCGGGCATCGCGTTGATGTTCCGAAACCATCAGATCGGCCGGATTCCCGGCGAATTGAAGGACGCGTTTAACCACTGGTCAAACGTCAAGCATGACTGGCGTTTGAAAGCCGTGTTCGCGGTGCTTCTTTTGATTGCCGTGTACGGATTTTGGCTCCGCGTGAACACGTCGTGGGCACCCAACTTCTTCGAGTTCGATCCGTATTATTACGATCAATTGACGCGCATGCTCGTGGAAACGGGTCAGATTCCCGTGGAATCCGATCTCTCGTACTTCCCGGAAATGAAGAGCCACCGCGAATTTCCCGTCATCCATTATCTGACGGGGGGCTGGTTCTTGTTGCATCAAGATTTTTCAGGTTCGTTGTTCGACAAGACGGATATGATTCTCATTATTCAGCTCTATCCGCCGCTCGTAGCGGTTTTCCTGGTGTGGTTGGCGTTCCTTTACTTAAAGGAGGAATACGGCCCGTACGTGGGTTTAACGGGTGCGGCTCTTCTGACGGTGATGCCGCAACTCGTCTCCAAGTTCGCGGCCGGCGTGTCCGAGCAAGCGCCGTTCGGAATCTTCATTTCCGTTGCCGCTCTGATTTTCTTTGGTCTGGCGTTGGGCCGCAAGAGCGTGCGCTTAGGTTTGATTGCCGGCTTGGTGGCTTTCCTTTCCGTGACGGGTTCGGCTCACCACATCTGGCCGTTCACGGTCTTGGCCGCTTACATTGCATTGCAGGCTATGGTCGATTTTCTGTCGCACGAAATGGACAAAACGTATACGGAAATCTACTTGTTGTTCGGAGGAGGCGCGTTGTTCGGAAATATTCTTCTCGCGTTTTACCGCGTAGCGCCGGTCTCTATTGAGTTTATCACGAGCGGAACCCAGTTGGTCGTGCTTTCCGCGGTTTTCGCTTTATTCCTTTACGCTCTCGCGCATTTCCGCGTGGGCGAACGCTTGAAATTGTCGTCTCCCAAGCTCATGGCGCTTGTTCTCATTCTCGGAAGTCTCGTTCTTTTTATCAGTCCGTTGGGCTCCAAGTTCATCGGCATCGCGAATTCCTCGCTCGGTTATGCCACGGTTTCCAATGCGCTCTATAAAACGGTTCAGGAAGGAGCGGCCACGAATCCGGGCTTTTACCGTTCCGCATTCGGTGAATTCAATCCGGAGCAAGTCTTGTTGATGGCCACGCTCATGGCGGTGTTATCCGCTTTCGTCGTCATATGGAGGCGCGTGGAGAAGCAGTATGCGGCCACGTTCTTGATTGTGGCCTTGTTTTTAATTTTCTTCAACTCGTTTCTGGACTCGCTCCTTACGGTTCTTGCTAACGCGGTGGGCTCCTCGCTTCCGGCATTGGCGACGTTGATTGGTTTCCTGACTTCGAGCGACGTATTCATCTTTCTCATCGTGAGCTTGGGATCCATGATTCTATTGTACGCCTATTCCGAGAAGCGGGATCGATTGGCGTTGCTGACGATTCTCATTTTCTTCCCGGTCGCGTACATTGGATTGAACCGCGTGAAGTTCTTGGTCCATTTGGCGGTGGCGCTCGGATTTGCCATCCCGTTCATTCTCGGAGAACTCAAGCGCACGTTCGAGACCTTGAACGATAACTATCAGCTCATGGAGTCGAAGTATTTGCGGGGCGCGATGACCGTCATCGTGTTGCTCACGGGTCTTATCCTCTTCAACATGCAGCTTCCGATCGCGAATGCCGCTTCCAACGGCTTGCAATACTCGCGCATTTCTCCGGATTGGATGGAATCGTTGGACTGGATGAAAGACCATCTTTCGGATAATGACCGCGTGATTTCCTGGTGGGATTACGGGCATTGGATCGTGTTCTTCGGGGAGAGCAAGACGGTGCTCGATCCCGGTAATGTGCATCCGGATTTCGATCAACAGACGGCTCACGGTTTCGTGAACGGCAACACGCAGGAACTCATCAACACCATGAAGCAGCACGGGGCCACTTACCTTTTAGCGGACGCGGAACTGGTGCCGAAATGGGGCGCCTTGAATTATCTTTCCGGCACGTACAGCGGGCCTGAAAACGGTTTCACGCCTTCCATTGCGAACTGGGATGCGGGTCCGGGCCAAAGCGAATATGAAACCGAGCACGCGTTCGAGCAAATCTATTCCGTTTTCCAACCGACTCCTGGAGGAGATCCGCAGCGCGTGCAGTGTCCGGGAGTGATTCCTCGGGCCATGATGTACTCGGGGTTCGGCGCGTTCTACTGCTTGGATAACAACGGGGGCTTGTCCTTATTGATCAAACCCGGCGAGGAGAAAGCGTTGAATAATCCTCAGTTGGTGAGCCTGGGTGGGGACTCGCGCATCAATGCCGTGCCGCTGTCCAGCACGGGCTTCTTGTATAATTCGAATGCCGCCTTCATGAATCTGAATCCGGATCTGGAAACATTGACGGACGGACGCCTTAAGAGTCATTTGTTTGAGGCAGCGTTCGTGCAGCTCTTCTTCTTCGGAACGCTGGAGGGTTTTGAGCATGCGTACACGTCTCCGAACGGTCAAGTCAAGATTTTCAAGCTCGTCGCGTAGGCGATTTATTGGATGGTCCAATTCGCGTTGTTTGAGGTTTTCGCTTTTTCTTTCACGTTGTCGTTCTTAGCGGTATTCTTTGCGGTTCCGTTCGTCATCCGCAATTCTCGGCATGTGGGTTTGCAGGGCGTCGATTTCAACAAGAAAGACCGGCGCAAGGTTCCCGAGTTGGGAGGAATTGCCCTTGTTTTCGGTCTCAGTCTCGGTTTGCTTGCAGCGATTACGCTGGGCTACAATACCCCCGCGCTCGAGAAGATTTTTCTTTTGGGCGCACTGGGCACGATTCTGCTCATGGGTTTGATGGGTATCATCGACGATTTGTATGTGCTCAAACGACGCGTGAAGGCCCCGCTCCCATTTTTTTCCGCGATTCCGTTGAGTTCGGTGCGGGCGGGAAGTCGCATCATTGACTTTCCTTTCATTGGACCGATTCACTTCGGATCCTTCTATCCGGTGATCGCGATTCCTCTGGGAGTGGGTGGGGCGTCGAACGCATTCAACATGTTGGCCGGACTCAACGGATTGGAGGCCGGTATGGGCATCATCATGGCCACCGCACTTTCCATTGCCGCATTCTCCACGGGCGCTTGGGAAGCCTTGATTCTATCATTGTGTTTGCTGGCGTCACTCCTTGCTTTTTTTCACTACAACCGGTTTCCGTCGAAAGTGTTTCCCGGGGACGTGGGAACGTACACGATTGGAGCCACGATTGCTTCAGCGGCCATTATCGGAAACCTGGAGTTATTCGGATTGGTATTATTCGCCCCGTATTTCGTTGAATTCCTTTTAAAGTTGCGCTCCCGTTTTCAGGCGCAATGTTTCGGGATTCCGGATACGAAAGGAATTTTGCATTCGCCTCCGCATATTGGATCGTTGACTCACGTCATCATGCGGTGGCAACCCGTTACTGAAACCCAAGTCGTGCGCGTTTTATTGGCGGTGGAAGCCGCTGCAGCCGTTATCGCACTCGTTGCCCTACCCTATCTCATTTGAACAAACCCCTCTCGTTATTTAAATCTCTTATTCCTGTTACGTGTCCGTGAATGGAAATGGTTCCTTACGTTTCATTGCAGGCGCGAACGCAAGCCGCTCGCCTCTTGGTCCGCGCGTTGAAGAAGACGGTTCCTCATTTGGATTTCTCGGAAAAAAAGATGCGTTTGCAGGACGTGCGCGACAAGCGCTTGGGTGACCTCTCTTCCAACGTGTGCTTCGAGGCGTGCGGTCGCGATCGCTCGCTCGGAAATCCGATTCAATTGGCGGAATCCCTCGTATCTTCCATTCGCCTTTCGAATGACGCGTTGTTTGAGAAGGTGGAAGCAGCGAATGGTTACGTCAACTTCTTTTTTTCGTCGACATTTTACAATCGCGTTTTAATTGAACTGGCCGGTCATTCGTCTTACGGTATCGGCGATTCCGGCAAGAAGAAAACCGTGATCGTTGAATTTTCGTCTCCCAATATCGGCAAACCCATGCATATCGGCCACATTCGTTCCACCATTTTAGGAGATTCTCTCGCTCGCTTGTACCGTACGCAGGGGTATCGCGTGATTTCCACGAACTATTTGTGCGAAGCGGGCTTGCAAACCGCCAAACTCTTGTTAGCCGTAAAACAATTTGGTCGGGAAGGTATCCTCACGGAAAACGATTTGTTGAAATACTACGTGAAGATTCACGCGGAAATGGAGACGCATCCCGAACTGGAGAAACGGGCGCGTGCGTTGGTGGAAGGCATGGAATCGGGCGATGCATTGGTTCTGAAGGATTTGAAGAGCGTGCGGGATACCAGTTGTTTGCCGTTCGAACGCAATTACCAATTACTAGGCATTACGTTTGACGAGCAGGTCTTTGATTCCGATTTTGTTTCGGAAGGAAAAAAGCTGGTGAGCGAGGCCGTAAAAAAGAATGTGGCGTTCAAGGATACGGGGGGAGAAATCGTTGGAAACTTGGAGCCGCTCGGCTTGCCGAATCTCGTGATTCTTCGCTCGAACGGCACCACGCTTTATTCCACGAGGGATTTGGCCCTGGCGGCACGCGATTACCGCAAATACAAGTACGCGTTCCGATTATACGTGACGGCGAGCGAACAGAACCTCCATTTCCAGCAGGTCTTTGCTTTGCTCCTGGCGCTCAAGAAACCGTTTGCCGACCGCTTGATGCATTTGGGTTTTGGACTGATTTTCTTGGAGGAAGGACGCATTTCGACTCGCAAGGGTCACGTGGTGTTGTTGGAGGACGTTCTGCAGACCGCTAAAGAATATGCGTTGAAAGAGGTGCAACAACGCCAACGATATACGCCGAAGGAGGCGGAGGCGATCGCGCATTCCGTGGGCATCGCCTCCGTTAAATATTCCGTTCTTAAAGTCACGGCGGAAAAGGACATTACGTTCCGTTTGAAGGATGCCGTGCGTTTTGATGGGAACACCGCCGCTTATTTACAATACACGATCGTTCGCGCAAAAAACATTTTTCGTAAAGGGAATGTTTCCGAGATTCCCGCCCTTCCGAAAGCGCTTCCAATGCACGATCAGGAAAAGCGTTTGATCGCCTTGCTTTCTTCTTATCCGGACGTGTTGTCGGCTGCCGCGCATTCTCGGGCACCGCATGCCGTGTGCACCTACGCGTTCTCGCTAGCCACCCAGTTCTCGTTATTCTATGACGCGTGCCCTGTGCTGAAAGCGGAAAGTGAGGAATCCAAGGCATTTCGATTGCATCTCGTGAAAAGTACGGAGACGGTATTGGAATCCGCGCTCGACGTGCTGGGAATAACGGTTCCCGAGCGAATGTAGCATTATCTTATTTCCGCACGAGAATGTCCATGCTGCTGACTTTGTTGACGCTGCCGTCTTCCGAAGTCAGTTCTTCGGTGGCGATATCAACGTTTTTTATCGTGAGGGTTGGCACGAAACGGTTCTTGACGATTTGCGAGATATCAACGGCTTTGTTGATGCTGCGGCCGCGTGCTTTCAGATGCACTTCTTGCGATCCTTGATTGAATTGGGTGACGACGGCGAGCACGTAGGCCATCGTTTCTTTTTTTCCGACGTACACGATATTGCGGTCTTTTTTGGGTTCGCTGGTCTTGGTTTCGGGCTTTGGCTGGGGTTGTTGCGTTGCCGGTTGTTCCATATCGTCCACCTCGCTTGAATGCCGTATGAACAAAGGTGGGGGCAGCGGACTATTTAATTTTTTCGTCGAACGCGCCCGAATCCGTTTCTTGAATGGTTTCCTTGGGATCCTTGTTTTCCACGGTCACGCCCATGCTTTTACACGTGCCCATGACTTCCTTGACGCCGTTCTTGAGCGTGGTGGCTAAACTCGCGCTTTGTTTCGATTTCGCGACGCGTACCACTTGATCGATACTGAGATTCCCGATGATTTTCTTTCCTTTCACGCCCGATTCTTCTTTCACGTTTTCCGTAATACCGAGTTCTTTCTTGATCAACGCGGATACGGGGGGCGTGCCCACTTCGACTTCAAACTGTTTGGTGCCCGTATCTATAATGACTTTAATGGGCACGGAAATGCCTTTGAAGGCCGCGGTTTTTTCGTTGATGGCCGCGATCACTTGGCCGATGTTCACTTTGGCGGCTCCGAGCGCGGGTCCCAACGGCGGGCCTGCGGTTGCGTTGCCGCCTTCCACTAATGCGGGTATTGTTTGTTTTCCCATAGTTAATCACTGTTGCAGTACTTTGACGGTATTGATTTTGATGGTGACCGGAATCGGTACCGCGACTTCCACGAGTTCGACGATCACTTCTTCCTTGTCCTTGAAGATGCGCACGACTTTCGCTTTCTCGCCTTTAAAGGGCCCGGACGTGATTTCCACGAGGTCGCTTTCTTCGAGCGTGATTTCTTGCGGCTTGCTTTCCAGCATTTCTTTCAGGTCTTCGATTTGCATGGGCCGTTGCAACACGCCTTTAACGTGCGGTACGTTCGTGATCAAACGCTTGGCTTCCACTTCGTTTTCCGCTTCGGCGATCAGGTAGCCTTTCAGGTAAGGTGATACCACGATGCCTTGAATGGGCGCCTTGGTTTTCTTCGTTTTCTCGTTCAACAAATCGGCGACAATGTTTTCTTGACCGGCCGTGACGCGAAATGCGAATAACATGGTTTTTCACTTTTTTTTAGAAGCTGCCTCTTCGCATGAAGACGGCGGCCATGGCGATGACGTAACCGATGACGCCGATGATGAGCATGCCGATTCCGGTACTGATGGCAATGCGTTTGTATTCGTCGGGTCCGGGCTTGTGCGTCACGTTTATGACGCGTTCACTCTGCTTGACGAATTCCTCGAACATGGCTCCAATGCTTTGCAAGCTGACCATTCGGATCCCCTTTTTTTATCGCCTTTTCCGCAGTGCACCTCTAACGCATCCAAAACTAGGCACTCGGAAAATTAGCAATTCCCTTAGGCAATAGAACATTTTTAAGCGTTGCGTTATCGCGTTCACTGACCGGTATGCTACGTGATGAATTCGAGGTTGAGCGTTTCTTCAATGGCGACTTCGGGTTGTTTCTGATGCTGATCGTCCTGAATACCGGAAAGCACGGCCAGTACTTTTACGCCTTTGCCCGTCAACTCCTTTTCAACGGTTGCGCCCCAGATCACGTGCGCTTCCTTCGCTATTTTTGCGCTGATCGCATTGACGGCTGCCTCCGCTTCTCCCAACGTCATATCCTCTCCTCCCGTGATGTGCACCAACGCCTTGTTGGCTTGCGACAAATCCAAATCGAGCAGCGGGGATTGGAGTGCGCGATGAGCGGCATCCACGACGCGGTCTTTTCCTTGATCCTTCGAGTTTTCTCCGAGGCCGATCATGGCAATTCCGGAGCTTTCGATAATGGTTTTCACGTCCGCAAAATCCAAATTGATGAGGCCGGGCTTGGTGATGAGTTCCGCGATGCCTCTGACGGCATTGGCCAGCACTTCGTCCGCAGCACGGAAGGCTTGATTCAACGGCAGGTCCGGTACAAAGAACAGCAGTTTATCGTTGGGAATCGCGATGGTCGTGTCCGCGACTTGGCGCAACGCTTTCAGGCCTTCAATGGCGTTGTGCATGCGTTTGTGGCCTTCGCTCGTGAACGGCATGGTGACGATGCCGATGACGAGCGCACCGTTCTCCTTGGCGGCCTGGGCAACGACCGACGCACTTCCGGTTCCGGTTCCGCCCCCCATTCCGCACGTGACGAATACCATGTTCGCGTCGGCTAGCAGATGCTTGATTTCTTTATAGGATTCTTCGGCGGCTGCTTTTCCGAGTTGCGGGTTGCTTCCCGCCCCGCTTCCTTTGGTTTTCTGTTTTCCGAGGAGGAGTTTGCGTTCGGCTTTGGATACGCGGAACAAGTGTTGCGCGTCCGTGTTCAATGCCACGATGCGCGATCCGTGCACGCCCCCCTCTTCGATCATGCGGTTGAGGGTGTTGCATCCCGAGCCTCCGGATCCCACGACAAAGATTTTGGGCTCGCTTTGATCGAGAAACTTCTTGAGTTCTTCATCGTCTTTCGATAGCGGCTTTTCGGGTGCGGGTTTGGGTATTCGTTCGGGAGGCACTTCGTTTTCCTCTTTTTCAAGGGACTCCGGGGATTGTTCGAGTCCGCGCCGCTTTTCCTCTTCTTCTTCGAGTCGCTTGACATTCTCGTCTTGGATTTCGTTGAGCTCGGAAGCGCTGCCTTCTTTTTCTTCCCCGGTTAATAATTTTTCGATGAGTCCCATGGTTACTCCTCTTTGGCGTGCGTGGGCTCTGGTTTCCAGACGTTGAATGCAATGAACACAATAATCAAGAACGCGAGTCCCCAAAACACGTACGAATAGGGTTGCAATGCTATTTTGGCTCCGAACACGTCGATGACCGCGTGGTAAGAGGCTCCAATGCTCGCTATGATGAGCGCGATGAAGGCCAGAATCGCCCAGGTCACGTGTTTAAATCGTTTGGAGGTACTCATAAGTTTTTCACTTGGGATTGGTTGGCAAATGTTTTTATGCTTGGTACGTTTCAATTCACTCAAATTTAAAATGGTTTAGTGCAGGGAGGGGACGGCTATGGAAATGCGCAAGGAGAGCAATCACTTCGTCATTCGACTAACACGCGGGGAAAAGCTGTTCGAGTCCATGCAATCGTTTTTCGAGCAAACCGGTGTAAAAGGCGGTCGGGTTCAAGGGATTGGAGCCGTGGACGAGATTACGCTTGGCCGCTATGTATTAGAGACGAAAGGCTACGTTTGGGGGACGTGGCAGGGCGAGTTCGAAGTCGTTTCCCTGCAGGGCACGATTTCCGAGACCGGTTTGCACGCGCATGCCGTGATTTCCGATCATTCCTTTCAGTGTTTCGGCGGCCACGTAAAGGAGGCCCGGGTTTCTGCTACGCTCGAGCTCTTCGTCACAGAGCTTAAAAAGATACGTCGGGAAATGGATTCCGAAGTCGGGTTAAAGCTGTTGGAGTTATAACGTCGATTCGGAGGATTGTTATCATGTGGGATCAGCTCATCGTATTCTTTACCCAACTCTACGATATTCCTTTCCTCATCAGCACGGTGGGTTATGCGGGTCTGGCCTTCATCATTTTTGCGGAAACCGGGCTGATGATTGGTTTCTTTTTGCCCGGGGATTCCTTGCTCGTTACCGCGGGCTTGTTTGCTGCGACCGGTCACTTGGATATTTTTCTGCTCAACGTCATTCTCGTTCCTGCGGCCATCATGGGGGATGCGGTCGGCTACTTTTTCGGGAAGAAAGTAGGTCCGAGACTTTATTCGCGTCCGGACTCTCGTTTCTTCAAGCAAAGCCACTTGCAGAAAGCAAAGGCCTTTTACGATAAACACGGCGGGAAAACCATTGTTCTTGCGCGTTTTGTTCCCGTGGTGCGCACGTTTGCGCCCATCGTAGCTGGAGCCTCCGGCATGTCGTACAAGTCGTTTGCCACGTACAACGTGGTGGGCGGGTTCATTTGGGTGACGGGTCTCACGTCACTCAGCTTCTTCCTCGGGCACGCGATTCCCGATCTCGAGAAAAATTTGCTTTGGGTTATTGGTTTGGTGATATTCCTGTCGTTCCTTCCCGCCATTTACGAGTATTGGAAGCACCGGAAACGGGAGACCGCAATCCCTTAAAGGCTTTCACCGCTAAGAGCTACGCAGCACGTGATCATATGCTCGGCAAGCTTAACTCGAAACAGATGGAAGGGCGTTGGCGGGAGTACTGGCACCATCACCGCATCCACCAATTCGATGAATCGGATGCCCAAAAACCGATTTACGTTATCGATACGCCTCCTCCGTTTCCCACTGGAGAATTTCATACGGGGTCGACGTTGAATTGGGGTTACATCGATTTTGCGGCCCGGTACAAGCGGATGCGCCAATACAACGTTTTATTCCCTCAAGGCTGGGATTGCCACGGATTTCCAACGGAAACGAAAGTGGAAAAGAAGTTTGGACGTCTGCCGCGAGCTGAATTTCGGGAGAAGTGTTTGGAGTGGAGTCGCGACATGGTGGCTTCCATCAAGGAGCAAATGCAGCAGATGGGTTTCAGTATTGATTGGCGGCACGAGTATTACACGTTTCACAAGGAGTATCACCGCAAGGTGCAGCTATCGCTTCTTCTCATGCACGATAACGGCTTGGTCTATCAGGCCAAGCATCCTGTTTTATTCTGCACGCGCTGCCGAAGCGCGATCGCGAAGGCGGAGACCGAGGATCATGATCGCGAGGGCACGCTCCACTACGTGAAATTCTCGTGCGAGGAACAGGATCTCGTGATCGCGACGACGCGTCCCGAGCTTTTGCACGCGTGCGTGGGTATCGCGGTGCATCCGGAAGACGCGCGAAACAAGAAGTGGATTGGAAAGATCGCGTTTACCCCGCTATTTAAGAAACCGGTGCGCGTGTACGCGGATTCTGCAGTTGATCCCGAATTCGGTTCCGGTATCGTCATGATTTGCACGTTTGGTGACCGGCAGGACGTGATGTGGATGTACCAATATACGTTGCCGGTCGTCGAGGCATTTGATCACGCGGGTCGCGTGATGAACGCTTCGGAAGCGTACAACGGTTTGAAAGCGGATAAAGCGCGCGCAAAAATAATTGACGATTTGGGTTCTGCCGGTTTATTGCTCAAGCAAGAAAAACGACGTCAGACGGTGAAGGTGCACGACCGTTGCAAGCATCCCGTTGAATTACTGCAGAGCCGGCAGTGGTTCATCAAGCTCAAGGACCAGAAAGAAAAGATTTTGAAAGCCTCTTCTCGCATGCGCTGGTATCCTTCCCATCACCAACAACTCCTGGTTGATTGGACGAACGGCTTGGAATGGGATTGGTGCATTTCGCGCCAGCGCGTATTCGGCATTCCTCTCCCGTTCTATTATTGCGAAAAATGCGGCGCGGTTCATGCGCCTTCAAAGAACGATCTTCCCGTTGACCCTGCTTCGCACGCATTCAAGAAAAAGACGTGTTCGTGTGGAGGGGCCATTATCGGGGAAACCTCCGTGTGCGACGGCTGGGTGGACTCCAGCATAACCCCCTTGATTATCAGCAAGTGGATGGAGGACGAGAAGCTGTTCAAACGCTTGTACCCGAACGCGGTGCGTCCTCAAGGCACGGACATTATCCGCACGTGGGCGTTTTACTCGATCTTTCGCTGCACGGAGCTCACGGGAACGCCTCCGTTCAAGGATTTGCTGATCAACGGCATGGTGCTCGGAAGCGACAACAAGAAGATGAGCAAGAGTCTCGGCAATTACGTGGAAGCCAAAGACGTTATTGCGAAGAGCTCCGTGGACGCGTTAAGACAATGGATAGCGCTCTCCGGCACCACCGGAAAAGATAACGTGTTTTACTGGAAGGATATTCAATACGCGCAAAGTTTTCTCAACAAGCTCTGGAACGCTTCATCCCTTGTCGCTAAAACTCTGGAGCATTCCGAACCTCGGTCTTATGGGGAAGTCAAAGCGCACTTGCACGTCTCGGACCGCTGGATGCTTTCTCGCTTGCACGCCACCATCGAATCGACGACGCAATCCATGGACCAATACGAATACTATGATTCCATTGTGGCCGTGCAAAACTTTTTCTGGAAGGATTTCTGTGATTTCTATCTCGAGGAAGTGAAGCACCGTATTTACGCTAAAGGGAAGGAACACGCGAAGAGCCGGGAAGCGGTTCAATACGTTTTTCGGGAAGTCTTGTTGAACACGCTGCAGCTCTTGGCGCCTTTCGCCTGCTACGTCACGGAAGAATTATTCCACAGGCTGTTTCCGAAAGAGGCGCGGGAAGCCAAGTCCATTCACCTCACGTCTTGGCCGGAGATGAAGGAATCTCTCCGCGATGCGTCTGCGGAGGAACTCGCGCACATTTTGCACGACGCGGTATCCTTGATACGCAAGTTCAAGGCCGCGAACCATCTCGCATTAAATGAACCCCTTTCTTCCGCCGAGGTTTCCGTGCCGGAGAAGCTGTTGCCGCGGATGACGGAGCTGGAAGCGGATTTGAAGGCGGTGATGAAGCTCGGAAGCGTTTCCTTCAAACCCCTTTCCGGAGATGGATCAATGGTTTCCGTGCACGTGCAGCCTTAACTCGCTATAATCGTGTACTGGTATGCGCCGAGATGTCCAAAACCACCGCGCGGTTCATAGTAGAATACGCCGCACGATACCGCTTTCTGGTAATACGATCCTTGCGCCCTCGCGATTTTTACTTCGAGAGGTGTAATGGTGCTCAAGGACGTCCAGATAACCGGTTCGGATAACTGGTAATAACATTCGGGGGGTTCGCTGTCCGTACAACGATCGATCGTTTCTTGACCTAATCCAGAGAATTCAAATCCATTTCCGTAAACCGCTTCGACACAAACGCCTTGCCCGTCGTGCTTCCATGGCGCTTCCATGAGCTCGTCAAATGTGACGGACGGATCATTTCCTGAATGGGTGGCTGTGGTGACGCATCCCGAACGATCGGACCAACTCAGCGTCTCGGGACACTGGCAATTCCATTCGTAAATGGTGCATTTCACATCAGAAGACTGGCAGGTTTTTTCCCAGCTTCCCTCTGAATCTTCACAAAGCTTTTTCTTTGTTGTATCCGGCTCTTTTTGCTTAAGCGAACACTCGCCGGCCACTTTCACGAAATACGCTTTTTCGGGTTCGAATGCCGTCGCGCGAACCCATCGCTTCACGTTCGAGTCATAATCATACGGGCCCGCGTTCACGAAGCACGAGCGCAGCAGGGTTTCCGCGTTTTCGGAATGATACGCGGCGCCGATTTGATTCCATCCCCGCTGCAGCTGCGTTCCATGCATGCTCTGAAGTTCCTCGTCTCCCGTAAATACGACGCGGCAATGATTCGGCACTTTCGCGAAATAGCCGTTCGACGGATTATGGGCAAGGCCTTGCACGTGCGCGTATTCAAGTTCTGATAACCTCGCGTGTTCGTACTGATTCGTTTCCGGATGGTAGTGCCATAATCGCATGTTCCCGCACGAGTTTTCCTTCACTTCCAGCGCGGTTCCTGCGATTAAAATGCAGCGTTCGTTTTCTTGACAATCGATTCCGCGGTATACGTAGGGATTGATGCTAAACAGGTTCCAGCCTGCTTCCAGTTCAACGGCTTGTTCGAAGCGTTCATTCACGATAGGTTCTTGGGGTAGCTGTAAGAATGCCCATCCGAATTCCCCGCATACGAGACTGTAACTTCCGTAAAAATCTTTATGCAATTGCACGCGCACGCGTTTCCCGATATCGTTTGCGTCCAGTTCAGGGAATCCCGCGACCCGCATGTTTTCATTTCCGAGTACGTAGAATTCCATGGACGTGATGTGCAGGTCCGTTGGTTCCGGCCCGCCTTTCTCGAACGTGACGTCTTCGATACGGATTACGGTCATCTCGCTTTCGCGCACCGTGCTTTCCACGTGGTAGATCGTGCCCGTGGCCACGGCATCCGATTGCGCGGTCCGGTAGTTATCGGACGCGCACTCTGAAATAAACGTGGTACCGTTTACTGCGGGCATCGCGATCATTAACAGAACCGCTGCAATACCGATTAGGCCTCTTTTTTCCATTGCGTGTCTCACCTGCGCGCGTTTCTATTTTAGGGTATTGAAAATTCCGCTCGAACCGCGTAGTCGGCTGTGCCCGCTCGGTCGGGGTCAAACGTGTATCCGAAGACGATGGCATACCGGCCTAACCCCACGAATTGGTAGAGGTCATTGTTGACCATGGTGTGATAATATTCTTTGAGGTTCCAGGTGCCCAGCGTGTCCGTATTTCCGGGCTCGAGTTCGGCTACTGAAAATCCCATGCAGAATGCGGTGTTGGGTCCGTATCGTTTAAGGGGTTCCCACTCGCCGTTCAAATTCATCTTCTCTATCGTAAATGGGGACGTGCATCCTTTCGTGTAATAAATACTTTCCTCTCCTAGGTTCTTGACCCCGATTTCGATGGGGTTATTGGCGTGCGAGAACGCGCTGAGCTTCATTTCCACTTTCTCTGTTTGGCGAAGGTATTCTTTTGGCACGGCCTTGCATTGATGGTCTTCACAGATGCCTCGACTGGGATACGATGCGCACAAACATTGCGCCTCGCAGATTACCTCCTCGTAATGATCTTTGTTGATATATTTTCCGAGCCCGCAATCGCAGCAGCTGCCTTGTCGTACGCAATCCGAGTCTTTCTCGCAATACGCTTCATCTTGGTAATTGAGTCCGCATCCTTTCACATCATTCCACACGGAATCACTCGGGCATTCACAGTAGGGTTTCGCACCAACGCATTTGTTTCCCGTACCGCATTTGTATTGGATCCATTTTCCTCCCGTGCTTTCGCACAACGCTTGTTCCCTGTTGGTGGTGACGGGTCCGCTTGGCGTTAAGAAACAGTCATCCCTCACTTTGATGAAGTATCCTTCGCCTTCCATGAGCACTTGCGCTTTCTCCCATTTATTGGCTGCCGTGTTGAATCGGTACGGTCCGCTTGAGACGCGGCACATCTCGCTCACTTTCGAGAACTCCACATTCTTGTACGGTCCACCCACGGCATTCCAGCCCGCATTCAATGACCACCCGTCTCCATTCGCTATCAATTCGGGAGTCATGCGATGCGATCCTTCAAACGTGAGCTCGCAAGATTCCTTCACTTTCACCCAATACGCGTATCCGGCGCTCCACCCGCCTTGCGGATAGATTTCTTGGTATAACGCTTGTGTTTGGTCTCGATACCGGTTGTTTAAGGCGTCGTACGCATACACCTTGGGATCGCGACACGTATTGCTTTTAATGTTGGCAGGCATTCCCGCAGGACAAGGGGCCGTAATGCATTCCACGCGTTGATAGAACGCAACCGGAACGGATACGAGGTTCCATCCCGGTCGCAGACGAATCGAGTAATCGAAGTTTTCTGCAGGAAATGGCGGCATCGTCGTTGCCATGATCGGTTGGATCATAATATCCGTTTCGGATGGCTGATCCATGGCGTGCGCGGGCGCGAAAAGCAGTCCCAAGAACATCCAAATAGCGATTCTTTGTAAACGATTCATGCGCGACCACCTCGTTAACAATACTTGATTCTCGCGGTATATGTAAGCGTTTCGGTTCCGTCTGCCGCAACGGGTACTTGCCATGACGCCTTCGTGCTGCTTTCCTTGACGTGCCCGAAGTTTTCTTGCACGATTTCCCAGTCGCTATACACGTATTTGAGGACCGTAACCGTGATCGGTTCCTCTTTGTGATTGCGGATTTCGACTTTATACGATTCCCGCCGCTGGCACGAGCTGATTTTTTCATAATTGGTTTGCGTCTCGACCGCGGTGATATCGAATGCGTTTCCGATGAAGAGTCGAATGGTTTCATCCTTTGGCGTGTGATCGATTTCATCTTCTCCGAGGAACTGCAATTGGCCTTCCGAGTCCGCCTTGTACACGCGCACTTTTCCTTTGGGCATGGGCATTCCTAGATTGTTTTCTTCCGAGTTATCGAAGTTGAGTTTGACTTGCACTTTGTCGCTGGTTCTCGAATCGAATACGTATTGTTTTTGTACGCCCGTGTTTTCGGCTGTAAATAACGCGATTTGCTTGTCCTCGTTGTCTTTCAGCGTGGTCGGTCGTTGCAGGGAATACAAGTGGTATTCGAACAAGCCTTCTTCCGTGAACTGCGGCGCGGGTGCGGCTCCCATCGCCATATCCTCTACCATCGGGTAACGTGCAGCCGCTTTTTGTCCGCGAACCAAGTGAATGTCTCCGGCGATGAGCTTCAATTTCGCGTTTTCAAATGTAGCGCCTGCTCGATTCTGGAGGGATACCCAGCCTTGCAGGTCTAGCAGCGTATCCGCTTCGTTGACAACGGCTACGTAATCCGCGTGCCAGTTTAATCCGGAGGCCAAGTAACTCACTTCGAGATCGTGTTCTCCTGCCGCATGGCTTCCCAGTAACCAGTTAATGGTCGGTACGGTCACGAGTCCTTCAGGCAAGGATGGAAAATTCACTTGCTTATACTCGTTGAACGAAACGATTCCGTTCGAGTTTTTGAGTACGAGGCCGTCGCGGGAGCTGAGCAGCGTGCCGGCCACCAAACCGTTTTCCGTAAGGACTTCAATGGGTTTATTCAAGAATTTTTGGAGCAGCTTGCTTTGGCTCACCAGATCGTAATGATAGTTTTGTTCCAATACCGCGATCGCGGGATCCGTGAAATCTTTAAGGTGCAGGGACGTGGAATCAATGTGTTGGGCGGTTCCTTTCATGGCGAACGAGGTGAGTCCTGCTGGAAAGAGCGCGGATCGTTTTTCTTTAATGAGGGCGATGCCTTCGTCAATATTGAAGCCGGTTTGGGATTGAATGGGATAATAGTATTGTTGAGGTTCGACTTGATACACCGTTATTTCGACGGATTCCGGTGTTTCGGATGCACTGTCTAGTGCCTGCTGTTGCAGATTCCATTGCGCTTGAATGCGATAGACGTGTTCCTGGGGCTGTTGGAGATACGTAATGCCTGCGAATCCGAGAGCGATAATCACCAGTCCGATGACCGCGTACTTTATTTCCATTCTGACGACACCTCTAACCGCTTTGTTCAAGCTCCGTTTATATAATGCTTGTTTTTTTGTTAAGGAGATGCCTTAGCGTCGTTCAACGGAAAAAGACTTGCTGTCCAATACGCGAGCGCTTCGAATGGATTCGAATCCGTCCACCGGTTTGCGTCTCACAATGAAATCGGGTTCGTATTTGCTTTCGATTTCGGATTGAATGCCGGCGTTGGATCCCTCGTAATACCCCCTGAGTTCCCGAATGCGTTGGATTCCATCCGCGAGTTCTTCCACGTACGGCCCGGCCACGACTTGTTTTTTGGAGAACCACGGGATAATGTAATTGTATTCGAACGGAGCGAGTACCCGTTCTCCGGTCATGGACTGCAGGGCTTGGAAGCCCGCTTGTTCCTCCAAACGATACGGGAGCGATTGATACGACACATTATACGCGAGAATGAACGCGCTCGCAATGAATAATCCAGGCAGCACGCGTGGCGCGGCATCGACGATTTCGGAGGCGAAAATCGCTATGGCTGGCGAAAGAAACAACAATTGCCGGAACGGGAACGGGAGTACGAGTGTGGTCACGAAAAAGGCGAGGACAAAACTCGACGTCAGGGATTCCAGTCCCGAATTTTTTACGAGTAGTTGATATCCGGCTCCTAGAATGCCTAGCGTTAACGCAAATACGCCGATCATTTCGAATGCGGTGGCGGGTATTACCCAAGGGTTACTGAGTTCTAATGCCTGTCGGGGGACCAGAAAAACGTATAGGGTAATGGAGGGAAGCGCGCTTTGAAGGTATACGCCGATTCGTTGCGCGAGTAACGCAAAAAGAAATAGCGTTCCCAAGGCAATGGCTGCGCTCCGAAAATGGACGAGGGGGAGCACGAACAGCACGATGGATGCGGCGTAGTAGCGTTGTTGGTGAAACGTGTACACCGCAAGGAGTAGTAGCGAGAATCCCATGCTTTCTGCGATCGGATACGTCATCCGGTAAAACAGCCACGGCATGGTGAGGAAGACGGTCGTGGCTATCAATGCTTTTTTCTCGCTATTCGTGATCGCCCGAGCCAGCAAGAACATGGATAGCAGCATGATGACGGTCGTCGCGTACGCCAAAAGCTCGGCCATGGTGGGAATGCTTAATCCCATTAATGCGCTCAGCGTGGCTAATGTGACTGAAAAAATGGGCGGGTAACGCGTTCCCGGCGCTTGAATATTGGCGTTTTCGATGGGAAAGTGCTGTTGTTCTTTAAGGAATTCGGCGGAGCGAAAGCTTTCGAGTTGGTCGCGGATGAGCGGCCGGTCATAATACGCGTGCGTGAACAAGACGGAAACCATCGCAAACAGGAGCAGCAGTTCGAGGGGTCGCATGGAGCCCGTTAACCCTTTAAAGCTTTTAAATGCTGGTTGGCTTAACACTATTCTGTCGATTCACTCGCATCAATAACGACAGCGCGTGTTGAGGACTTGCGTTATGCACCCTGAAATCTTAAGGCGGTACGTCTTACTGCTGTTTGTGGGCGGTTCCTCGTTCTTTGCCGTTTTTTATTTCACGTACTTGACGTTATTCGTATTCTCCTCGTTCATGGAAATCGTTTTGGGGTTCGTGTTCATTCTGTTGCTGCTTCTTTCCATCGTGTTCAATTTCGTGGGCACTTCCTATTACTTTGATTCGTATTTCGTGAAAGACCGTCCGGCGACTCGTCCCGTGAAAAAACTGCCGACGGTTGCGCTCGGAGTTGCTTCGTACAATGAAGATCCGGCGCTCGTGAAAAAAGCCTTGGTTTCCCTGAAAACCGTGGATTACCCGAAATCCTTGCTGAAATTCTACTTGCTCGATGATTCCTCTACTCCCGCGATCGTTGGGGAATTGCGCCGCACCTGCACGGAACTCGGAGTCATTTTCATGCACCGTACGGACCGCACGCATTTCAAGGCCGGCGCACTCAACCACTTTCTGGACCAAATGTCCGAAGATTATTTCGGCATGTTTGATGCGGATGAAGAACTGACTCATCCCGCGTTCTTGAAGGACGTGCTGCCCTATTTTGAAGCGGATCCCCTGCTGATCTCCGTACAAACGGTTAAGCGCACGCGTGTCGGAAGCTTGTTTTCCATGGCCGTGGATGAAACGTACGCATTCTTTCTCCGCTTCATTCAGCCGATTCGCAGCCGAGACCAGATGGCCATGTACCAAGGTTCGATGGGCCTCTTGCGCTCGTCTCTCGTACGCGATGCCGGCGGATTCCCGCACTCGTTGACGGAAGACACGGCGCTTTCGTTTGAAGCGGATTTGAAGGGGTTTCACGGCATTTATGTTCCGAAGCAATATGCGGTCGGTAAGCCCATTGAACGCTTCAGCGAATTTCTCGTGCAACAAAACCGGTATTCCTATGGCAATGCGTCGCTGATCAACCCGTACCTGAAAAACTGGAATCGTTTTTCGTCACGAAAGCGTATGCACTATTTCACGCAAGTGTTTGGGCTGCAATACATTTCCGCTGTTTACGTATTCTTCGCATTGTTGACGGTTCTTTTTGCGCTCATGGGCATTAGTCGCTTGATTTTTTCGGGTGAAGCGTTTTGGCAGTTTGCTCCCCAAATTCAGTTTTCGGATTTGCTTCCCATGCTGTTGACGCTGATCAGCATGTATATGGTCGCCACGTTCTTCTTCACCTCGTTCCGGCGCGGCGTCATTGGGTATTTCCTCAACTTTTCCGTGGCGTTGGTTCGAATGCGCGCGATTTTCAATGCCATGTTGAATCGCAAGGCCTTGTTCGTGGTGGTTAAGAAAACGGATTCGTTCCAGCGCTCGTTGAAGAAGGCCGTTCGCCTGACGCTTCGAGAAACCTCTTTCGCGATGGCTTTACTCCTATTTGCCTTTTCTTCGTTTATTCACGCGGACGTGATCAGCGGGTTGTGGCTTTCGTATTATTCGCTTTTATTCTTCTCGGCGCCCCTGTTTGCGTATGTTCAAGGTTAGGGTTATGGATACGAAATGGCCGGTCGCGCTCGCGGTGACGTTAATATTATCCCTTGCCGTGGAGCCGTTTAGCCTGCTGGTCGGCAGCATCCTTCGCGTGTTCACGGAAGGCAATTCGAGTGCCAAACACTTGCTTTTACTCTTCATGCTCGTTCTTTTCTTTTCCTTTCGCGCATGGGCTGCGAACCGTCCTTTCTTCAAGAACGCCCGCGCGTTTTTGCGCTTGCGCTTTCTTTTACTCGCATGGATTCTTTTTGGTTTTTTCGTCGGTATTGCTGCACAACTTTATTGGCAGTCTTCGTACGGCGCTTCGTACGATTCCTATTTAGGCTATGTCGCGAATTGCGAGCAATACTCTTGTTGGGAAGGATCCTATTTTCAACACATTCACGTGCTGAAACCCGCCATTTACTTCACGGAAAAAACCCTTGGTTTTCGCCTTCCGCTTGCAGCCGACGATGGGTATCCGTTATATGAAGCCGTTCCCTTTTCCGGTTCGCTTTCTCCCCTGGTTCTCTTTCTGTTGGCCGGCATTTTCGGCACGACCTTTTTGCTGGCCCCGTTTTCCCGTGGAATGGAGTCATCGGTTTGGCTGGCGGGTGCCGGATTCGTTTCCGGTATTGCGGTTCTGGATGGAGGATTCTTTTCGCTGGCCGGAGCTGCTGCATTTACCCTGCTATTACTTTATTTCGGAGATTCGGTTCCCGGACGCTTCCGCCATTTATGGCCCGCCATCGTATTCGTGATCGTTATCGGAATCAGTTGGTTTCCCTATTACGTTCTGGACACGAAACTCGTGTTTCGCGAATGGCTGACGGCTCCGCTATTCCTTTGCAGCGCATACGCTTGGTGGCGTGTGCGGCATGCGCGCAACCTTCCATTCCTCGCGTTATCCGCTCTCCTGCTCGTTTCCATCCTGTTAATGGGCGGGGATGTGGTTCGTTATGCGTTTGGAGAATCCTCTGCGGCTCCCCTGGCATTAGCGTATGGATTACCGGAAGGCGCTTCCTTCGTACCATCCGGATTTGATGAACTGGAGCGTTTCGGATGGTTCGCGTTGTACGCAGCGCCTTCCTCCTTCTCGTCCGTTGAGTTGGAGATCGCGTTGCGCCGCGAATTGAAGCCGCGAGGTTATTTGTTGGCTGAACCCGATACTGGCGCTCTTCATTCCGCGTCCCTTCACATCGTTTGGCTTCAATCCCCGCGCCGATTTTCCTTTGAGACCGCTTCCTTCCTACCTTCCAATCAATTCGATTTCGGGGACTCGACGTTATTGGACGGATCCAGTCGCTTGAGCGGTCCGCATCAGGTTCTTGAAATCGCTAGCCTCATTCATTCGAACGGGGCGCGTGCCATCGTGATCGGAAAAGTGGTTTGATTCGTTCGTGTCGAAGGACGCACGTTTTTTAAAGGCATTTAACGTATTGCACTCGATTGAATGGGATTTGGGTATGCCTTTTCGACGATTCATTGATTGGCTGCGTCGCTTATTCTGGAGAAGGAAGCTTATTCGTTTGGGCTTCTATGGCGCGCCGAATGCCGGAAAAACCTCTCTGGCGAACCGCATTTCCATGGATTGGTTGGGTGAACCCGTGGGAAAAGTGTCGGAGGTCCCGCACGAGACGCGCATGGTTCAAAAGAAGGAGCATGTGGTGGTGCGCTCGAAAGGCAAGGAGCTGGACATGAACTTGCTGGACATGCCGGGCATTGCAACGAAAGTGGATTACCGCGATTTTTCGGCGTACGGGTTGCGAAAGAGCGAGTCCTTGAAGCGGGCAAAAGAAGCGACGAAAGGCGTGATTGAAGCGATCAAGTGGCTGGAGAACGTGGATGCGGCGCTTGTGGTCATGGATTCCACGCAAGATCCGTTTACGCAAGTGAATATTACGATTCTTGGAAATCTGGAGGCGCGAAAGATTCCCGTCATAATCGTTGCGAATAAGATCGACAGCAAGAAATCGAGGGTGAATAAGGTGAGAGAAGCGTTTCCGCAACATGTGGTCGTGGAAGTCTCTGCGTTAACGGGCCAGAACATCAACAAGTTGTATGAAGCGATTGCAAAGCACGCTCGGTAATGGATATGAAGAAGCGCTCCAAGAATAGACAAAAAATGCCGCATCACCACGGCATGGCGAACCTCGGTATTTTCAAGCCCACGGTTGGAAAGCTGACGCTGGCTCTCGTGCTCATGGTCATCCTGTTTCTTTTACTCATTATTGATCTTCCGGAGAACGTCTACCAAGCCATTTTGATGATCATTGCTTGGCCATTGTTTTTTGTCGCGGGTCAATGTGGCGTGGAAACCGAGTGTTTACAGCCGGCTTCGTTTATCGGCGTGTTGCTCATGGTGTTTTACTGGTACGTCACCGCTTCGTTATTGGAAGGTATTTTTGGTGCTAAATCGAAATGAAGATCAGTCTCGAATTCGTTTCCAACCGCATGCTTGAAAGCATGGGCGACGATGAAAAACTCAAGTTCATACTCAAGAACGTCAAAGAAAGCAAAATCTTGGTGTTGGAGAAGGGTTTGACGCGTCAGGAAGAGCGCCGGTTGTTCCAGCGCACCATGGAGCAAATATCGAAGAGTTTTCCGGGAATTGAGATTTCTTCGTTCGGGGAAGAGCCCGAGGGTTTGCGTTCCCGGTTGATCCAGATTTTGGGTGGAAAAACGCAAGGCATAACGATTGTTGGGCCGTCGAACCTCGTGAAGGAGATCAAGCGCGATCCCGACAAGTTGCGCGTGCTCGCCGAACTCAAGTAATCACTTGTTTTTCTTGAGGCGCACAACGGCCATGCTTGCAAGAACAACGAGTGCGATGATGAACGGATGCGTTTCCGGGAACGACGCCGTTTCTTTCCCGACTTTCCGAATGGTGCAGGAGCTTGCATCGAATCCCGCGTCGGCCACGACGGGATATTCCCCATCTGTCAGCGTTTCCACGTCAAAAATAAACACGTGTCCATCTTGCGTTGATAACGTCGCTGGCGCACCCGTTATTACTATCTGATCCGTTTCGCACGCCACTCCATTATCCAGACATTGAACGGAAATTTGAGTGGTTTCTTGATAGGTCAGACGCGGACAATCCAGTAATACGACGGCAGGTTGTACGGCTTCGAATGTGGCAGAGGGTGCGGATCCGATATTAACTAACGCATTATCCGATGCTTGTGCGCCATCACCATCCGAGACTTTCAATTGAATTCCGTAACTTCCTTCGGCATCGCAGGTAATGGTTCCGTTCAGGGACGCGGTCGGACTGCCTTGACCCACAAACGTGGTATCGAATACGCAGTTGCCGGGTCCGAATACTTTCGCCCATGACATCGTATTGATTGCGGAGTTGTCGTCAGCTGTTCCATAAATGGAAATCTCGGTATTCGGAGCACCCGAGTAATCTCCCCACGCGTTTGCAATGGGTGGCGCGTTGGACGAAATGAGTAAATCAAACGAGTCTTCATCGTAGCCGTTATCGTCATCGGTTACTGTCAATCGAATGGGGAATGAACCTTCGGCCGAACACTTCATTTTAGAATAAACCGTTACTAACATATTTGCTTGCCATGGTGGCAGTGGAAAATAGGTATCTGGAGCGGTCTTCAAACATTGACCAGCATCACTGATCCATTCTGCTGGGTTTAAGATCCCATCTTCATCAATGACGGTTCCCTGAACATTGATATCCTGGTCATTGACTCCTGGACCATTTCCGGAAGCGTCTGCTACGGGAAGGCGATTCAAGAATTTTGCGTTCATTGTATCCGTTGCAAGCTTTCCATCGTTATCTTCGACTTCCAATTCCATGATGATAGCCGGATCGTGATCGTCCGTGCAATGCAATTGCGCCAACGACCCGCTTTCACCGTCCGGGTCCGTCAAAGAACAATCAATGGGCAGGTTACCGGTTTCTCGCCGCCATCGGTAGGCAACAATCGTTCCATCCGGATCCGTTGAACCCGATCCATCCAATACCATCGTTTCCAAACTCAGTAATTCCTGATCCGGACCGGCATCCGCAACGGGATCGCCCCCCGCTGCAAATGTGACGCTCGTGCACGCGTATCCGCTCCACAAACCGTTCGCATTCTGTGCTCGAAGCGCGAGTCCCCTCGTTCCTACGGAATTGCATGTAATACCCGGATCTTCTACATTGGGATTTGGATTCCAGATGCAGTCGGCTGCGTTTCCGGAAAAAACGCTCCATTCAAACGCCACGGCATTTCCTTCTGTTACGGTTCCATCCAATGCCACTTCTTCTCCGACGTTACCGCTGTATGGCCCACCTCCGCTCACTCCCGGAATCGCATTGGCATACACGTACTCATTGGCTGCTTCAATCACTTTTTGTGCGTAAACCCGGTTGGGGTTTCGCTGGGTCCAAAATACGATCGCGGATTCCGGACCCGCATTGATCGCGAGGGGATTGGTTGCCCGGTATTGGTTGGGGTTGGGAATGGACAGCACGAGCCGGTCTTCATCGTAGTTTGGAAACGGTCCGGACCAACGCGTGCCCCCGCCGTCGACTCGCTTGATGACGATATAGGTTTCCCAATTCATTCCCGAACCGGTGTTGCAGTTTTTCTCTCGCATCTCATACGCCATATACGATCCATACCAGTTCTGCGCTCCCCGTTGGACTCCATCGGTTACCAGCGATATCTTGGTTTGCGGGGCCGGATTGTTGCCGTTGTCCCACGGATAGGAATAGGAGTCCATCGCTTGTCCCCCTCCTGGACCATCGTATAATATTTCGATACGACCGAATCCTGCGGGCGATGCATAAGCGGAAACGCGGGTTTCCACGGCCGCATTGTTCTTCAACACGGCTTCGGATAAGTAGTTGGTGCTCGTGCCGCTTTCCGAGTCCGCGATGTTGCCGGATGCATCGACCCAAGCCCAGCCCACGTTTTGAATGTACCATCCGGTGCCATCAAAGTCCTCGAATCCGATGACGGCACCTCCATTTTCGTCCGTTGTTAATTGGGTTGGAACCACGTTTGATGCGATCAACCTACTCCAATCCTTCTCCCAAACTCCCAAATTCACGTTGTACTCGTATCGGTCGAGAATGAGTTGGCTATTTTGCACGCTGCTCACGATGACGCCATTTCCGGACTTGATCATGCTCAAGTAGACGTTCGTATTCGAATTGAAGTCGGGGTTCACGAGCTCAAATCGGTCTACGATTGCGGCTTGTGTTACCTGAGCCAAATAAAGGTCCGGCGAGGCACCATTTCCTGCAGAGTTTTCGACAAATGCGATGTACGCGTTCGAGGTTCCCGAGCCGGCGAGCGCCATCGCGTACGGTTCGAGTGGGGTGACCTGGATGCCTTCGTCCCCGAAAAGTAACGCGCCCGTGTTGCCGTTGAAGCGCTGTACCCACAGCCCATCATCTGCACCCCCGTTTGGGCTGTTGATGTTCGTCCAAACCGCATAATAACGCGCGCCCGTGCCCGGTTTTATTAATTCCATGTCGTAGGCCCTCCAGTCGCTGAAAGCGGGAGCCAATAGAATTCCGTTTGCGAAATACCGTGTTCCATCCGGGTAAACGCGTTGGAAATAGGGTTCTCGGGCCGTGCCCGACAGGAACTTGCTCCATACAGCGACTGCGCCTCCCGCTTCATCCGATATCGCCGCCCAATCCCATGGCTGCATTTGGCTGACATCCAGTCCGTATTCCTGCCATGCGGGTGCTCCCCATGTTGCCGCAGAGATCGGAAGCGCGCTTAAGATAAGCGCGAGGATTCCAACGCTTACCACCGGCCCGGTTTGCATGTGGATTGAACAGGGTAGCAACCCTATAATACGTTTTCGTATTAGCTTTCGAAACGCTCGTTGGCTATTTCGTCGAACGGATGACGGTGAAGCCGCGGATTTTCTTGATGACCTGCAGCAATTCTTTTTCTTCGTCGCTGAGCGCTTGCCCGTATTTTTCTTCCAGCGTTTTCACGTTGTTTCGATCAATTTCCGTGTACAACACGAACTTTTCTTTTACTTGCCTTCCAAAATACGGTCCTTGCACGGCGATGGCTACCGAGTCCCCTCGTTTGGCTTCGTCCACGGATTCCTTTTCTTTTTGAATGGACTTGATTTCCCCGATACTGACGCCGCTTTCCGTCATCAATCGCGTGCCTTTCCGTATGCGTCCTACCAATACCTCCACGCCGAATATGCAGGGGCTGCTGACGCGGAAACAATGGTTTTCAAGTACTTGGATGCGGGCCGGCAACGGAATCGTCTGGAACGCTTTTTTCCGTTCCGCTTCTTTCTCCTCTTGTTTCCACTGCTTGTAATTTTCGATTAAGTAGTAAATCACTTTTTCTTCAAAAAGCTTGACGTGTTCTTCCTTGGCGGTTTGTCGTGCATCATCTTCCATCGATGTATTGAACCCGAACACGACTCCCAGGAACTGGTTTCCTTTCGCCACGCTCGCCGCCTCCAATACGTCTTTCTTGACGATTTTTCCGACTCGTGCGTGTCGGATCGGAATGTTTTCATGCTTGAGCATCCGGACAATCGCTTCCAAGCTACCGAGCGCGTCCGCATTGACGATGACCCCGTTCTCGTTGGTTTCCACTTCAATTTCTTTCGCTTCCTTGCGCAGCTCGTCTTCCATTTGCGAAGCGGTTTGGTCGTTTACAACGAATACGGAGGAACCAGCGACCGCGTGATCGGCGTTCTCGCATGCGATTTTGACTCCGGCCGCCGCCTCCACGGATTTCACGGTCGTGAATTTTTCTTCGGGGTTGGTTCTTTGGTCTAATGGTTTGGGTTTTAAGAGTGCTTTAACGCGCGAGCGAATGGGCGTGCCATCCGCTTGCGAGAACACGATATCTTCTCCTTCACGAATCGTTCCTTCGTAAACGATGACGTCCAGCGTCTTTCCGATTCCGCGTTCTTCCTTGAGCTCCAAAATGCTGGCTTTACCCGGGCCGGGTCCTTTTTCGAGCTTCTTTTCCATAAACTTTTGCGCGAGCCCTGCCACGAATAAAAGGAGTTCCGCCAGGCCTTCGCGGGTCTCGCTGCTCGTGGGAATGATCGCGATTTGTTGCGTGAAATCGTCCACGCGGTCAAACCGTTCGCAGGAGAATCCGTACTGCGACAGATTTCCGACGAGCTCGTAAATTTTTTTGTCGAGGTCATCCCGCACGTCTTCGCGTTGGGTTTGAAGCACGTCCGTAAAACACGTGTTTTTCGGCCGGTTTTCGACCCAGCCTTGCATGGTATCGATTTTCGTGAACGCGACGACGAACGGGGTCTTGTATTCCCGAAGTATTTCAATGGCTTCCTTGGTTTGCGGCTGCAGGCCTTGATTCACGTCGATGACGAGAATCGCGATGTCCGCAATGCTTCCTCCGCGTTTTCGCAGGTTGACGAACGCTTCGTGTCCCGGCGTGTCAATGAAAAGCAGTCCCGGGATAGAGAATTTTGTCTTCATTTTATTCATGAGCGCGCCGCACGCGGATTCGATCATGCCGATGGGGATTTCCCACGAGGAAATGCCTTGCGTGATTTTTCCGGCTTCTTTTTCCGTGATGCGCGTTTTTCGCAAGGCATCTAATAGGCTGGTTTTTCCGTGGTCCACATGACCCAATACGCATACGATGGGCTGTCGAAGCATAAGTCGCACCTAACCCGTATGGTTTCCTTGGCTAATTGAGTGCGACGACAGTTTAATATATTGTGGGTCCGCCCTCCAAAGCGAGGACGCTACTTTCATTTAATTTAAACGGTTTTCTCCTTTTCTTATATGCGTGTTTCGTGGTTTTGGGCGGGAATAAACGGCCCGTTAAACCGCGTTCACGGACACGCGCTTTGCTGACGCGTACGCCGGGGCGCTGGCTGCTGACTTGCACGGCCTTTCCTTCATATCTAATGAACTGGACGGGGATCAGCGGACAGCCCATTAGTTGAAGCGCGCGAAAGCGGTGATGTCCATCCAATATAACGCGCGTTTCCTCGTAGACAAGCAACGGATAGTCGAGCACGCCTCGCGCTTCGATATCCGCGCGTACTTTTCTTAACCGCATTCGTTCAATGCGCTCGTGCGGCCTGAGTTGTCCAGCGGGAATTAACGGCATTTTTTCATCACGTGATTCTTCCTTCCAAGTAGTCTTCGTATCCTTTCAGGTCAAGGAGTCCGTGGCCCGAGAGATTGAAGACAATGGTTTGCCTTTCTCCCGAGCGTTTGCATGCTTTGGCTTCATCAATGGCCGCCGCGATCGCGTGCGCGCTTTCCGGTGCCGCCACGATTCCCTCGGTTTGCGCAAACAGCGCGGCCGCATCGAAGATTTTGATCTGGGAATACGCTTTCGCTTCGATGAGTTTTTCTTGCGCGAGCAGAGAGATGGCGGGTGCCATGCCGTGATATCTCAGCCCGCCGGCATGAATGGGGGATGGAATGAATTCCTTCCCCAGCGTATACATTTTCATCAACGGCGTCATGCCGGCCGTGTCCCCTGCGTCGTAAGCGTACGTTCCTTTGGTGATGGATGGCGCGGCATCGGGTTCTACGGCAATAAACCGCGTATTCGTTTTCTTTTTGAGTTTGCGTTCCATGGCCGGAAACGCGAATCCCCCGAAGTTGCTGCCGCCTCCCACGCAGCCAATCATGACATCCGGTTCGACATCGTTTTTAGCGAGTTGAATCAGTGTTTCTTGTCCGATGACGGTTTGGTGCAATAACACGTGATTGAGCACGCTTCCCAACGAGTACTTCGCGTTTTTAGATGTGACGACGGTTTCCAAGGCTTCGCTGATCGCGATTCCAAGACTCCCGGGGTGTTCCGGACTTTTTTTTAGCACTTCTTGCCCGAATGTTGTGCGCTGGCTCGGGGAGGGGGTGACGTGGGCTCCGTAGAGTTGCATGAGCGTTTTCCGGTACGGTTTTTGTTCAAAGCTGGTTCGCACCATGAACACGTCGCATTTTAAGCCGAAAAGCTGGGTCGCGTAAGCGAGAGCGGTTCCCCATTGTCCGGCACCGGTTTCCGTGGCCAGCACGTCCACGCCTTCTTTCATGGAATAGTAGGCTTGCGCGATGGCGGTATTCGGCTTATGCGAGCCGCACGGATTCAAATCCTCTCGCTTGAAGAAGATTTTTGCGGGCGTTTTCAGTTTCGCTTCCAATTTCTTTGCGCGGTATAAGGGGGTAGGCCGTCCCAATTTCAAATACGCTTCGCGTACTTCGTCGGGTATCGCAATCGTTTTTTGCGTGGAAACCTCTTGCCGGATTATTTCCATCGGAAAAATGGGTTTGAGCGCATCGGGAGTGATGGGCATGCGGGTTTGTCCGTCCAGTGGAGGATCGAGCGGTTTGGGGAGGTCCGGCAATATGTTGTAGTAGTTTCTCGGGACCTCGTCCTCGGTTAATACGGTTTTAACGCCAAAGTAACTCGCCTGGTTTCATTAGAAACACCTCTAGCTGACTGGTATCTTCCATCGACTCGACGTATCTATTTAATACATTGCTGTACATATTTGTACATTATGTGGAATCGGGTTTCGGGATTGTTTGGTGGCCTGCCGGCTCAGAAATCGGTGGCGCGAAAGCTCGTCGAGTTGGGGCTCCGGATTCGCGAGGACGGAAAAATTTGTTGCGGGGATGTGGAAGTCAAGGATGCCTCGTTAGCGCAAAGCGCGGGCGTCGACCGCCGGATGGTCCGTCGAACCATTGCAGGGATTCGTTCCGATCCGTATCTAAACAAAATTTTCTCCCATATTCAACCGGCGGGATCGTTATTGCGGGAGGTGGCCCCGATGCTGGGTTTCGGGGTCGTTGAAATTGAAGCGGATGCGCGGAGAGGCGGTATCGTGGCTGCGGCCACTCAACTGTTGGCGGAAAAACGGATTCGGATTCGTCAAGTGTACGCGAAGGATCCCGAGCTATTTGAGAACCCGACTCTCCTCATCATTACCGAACGCAAGATTCCGGGTGCTTTGCTGAATCGCTTTCCGCAAATCAAGGGCGTGAAGAAAGTGTCGATTTACTAGCGCTTGATTTTCCGAATGAAATATTCGTGTACGCGCGAATCGCCGGAGAGCTCCGGATGAAAGCTCGTGGCCAGGAATGGTTCTTGTTCCGCAGCGACGATGTGTTGATCGAGACGCGCAATGATGTGACACGTTCCATTCACTTTTTCAATAACGGGCGCTCGGATGAACACGGCCGGGAATTTTCCTGCAATGCCTTGAATGGTTATCGGGGCTTCCATGCTGTCTTTTTGTCGGCCAAACGCGTTTCGGTTCACGCGCATATCCATGAGCTCCAATAATTTTTGGCCGGTCTGTTGCTGTTGTCGTCCTGCATCCTTCGCCAACAATACGAGTCCTGCACACGTTCCGAAGATCGGCATTCCGTTGCTTGCGCGTTCTTTCAACGGTTCAAATAAACGGTTTTTTTCCAGCAATGTTGAAATGGTGGTGCTTTCGCCTCCGGGAAGGATTAACGCATCCACGGCCGCGAGGTGCTTATCCTCTTTCACCCAGACCGCTTCCACCGGAAGCTTGCGAAGCACCTCGAGGTGTTCCGACACCGCTCCCTGTAAACCGAGTACGCCGATTTTCAAAGCATTCGCCTTACGTTTTATTCGGGTCCGAATAATAGGAATGGACGTTTCGCACGAGAGCATGGGCTAACGCAAGATGATCTGCGTCTTGGAATACTTTTTGCATGGCTCGTGCCACCTGAGCATATTCAGGCACGCGTTCAGCACTTTTCAAATGGTTCAAAAAATGTGTTTTAAGATGCATCGCGTACCGATCGATTTCTGGAGTGCAGAGCCCCCCTTCAATCCAGCGGTCCGCTTGGATGACGAGCGCACGTACGTCTTGCACTCCCGTTGGAACGCGCCGTTTTCTCAAAGTCCGTTCCTCAGGAGAGGCTGCTGAAATTAATTCCATGAGGGCTGGACCACTTGCGAGTACGTGCTTTCCGTTTCTCCAGCTTCCAATGAGCCGGTTAACCACTCGTTGGTTCCCCCGAATAATTCTTCGCGCATAATACACTTGGGACCTTGAGTATCTTGGATGCGATTTTGCAAACGATTCCAATCCGAGCTCGTGATCGTTCATCAGAAACGCGTGCGGAATCGTGTAATTATGCAATAACGGATTTCGTTTCCATATACCGCTCGCACGCCCTTCCGGCGTTTCGGCACTTCGTTTCATCAAGTGCTCGAATCGTTGTTCTCGAGAGGATTTCTTTGGTTTTTCAGCCATGGGCCCTCCTCCGTTCAGATTCCTCGGTCCTGCATGCGCTCTTCTTTTTTCAACATGGACGTCTCGATTCCTTTCATGGGCGTTCCCAATCCGCGGGATACGCGCGCCACCACCGACGCATCATCGTAATGGCGCGTGGCCTCCACGATGGCTTTCGCAAACTTTTCCGGGAACTGGCTCTTGAAGATGCCGCTGCCCACAAAAACGCCGTCGACTCCGAGCTGCATCATCAACGCGGCGTCGGCGGGAGTGGCAATGCCTCCGGCCGCAAAATTGACGACGGTCAACCGCTTTTCCTGGGCGATTTTTTTCACGAGCGATAGGGGGACGCCATATTCGTTTGCTTTTTTCTCCAGGACGGACGCGTTATTGATATTCTTGACGAGTTCGGCAATCTCTTGGTTCACTTTTCGGGCGTGGCGAACCGCTTCAACGACATTTCCGGTTCCGGGCTCGCCTTTGGTGCGAATCATGGCCGCCCCCTCATCAATGCGTCTCAACGCTTCTCCGAGATCGCGGGCACCGCATACGAACGGAATCGTGAATTGGCTCTTGTCGATGTGATGCTCTTCGTCGGCGGGAGTCAGCACTTCGCTTTCATCAATCATGTCCACGCCCAGTTCCTGCAACACTTGCGCTTCCGCAACGTGTCCAATGCGCGCTTTGGCCATCACCGGTATCGTGACGGCCTTCATGATTTGTTCGATGACCAGGGGATCGGCCATGCGCGCCACTCCCCCTTCCTTACGAATGTCCGCTGGAACGGCGTGCAAGGCCATGACCGCTACGGCGCCGGCTTCTTCCGCGATCTTCGCCTGCTTTTCGTTGACCACGTCCATGATGACGCCGCCTTTCTGCATTTTAGCGAAGCCTTCCTTCAATCGTTGCGTGCCGTGTTTCAACGTAATTCCTTTCAATTTAACGACCCGTGATTCCTTATACTTGATCTCTTTCTTTTAACGCTTTCGTCCACGTATTTGTGCCTTTCCGGGGATACGTTGTCGACGCATTCGGGCGCGGGTTCATGCGATCCGACGGATAATGCCTTCCGCGGAATCCACCTCCACTCGTTCGCCATCTTCCAGTATTTTGGAAGCGATCTTCGTTCCAATGATGCAGGGCTTGCCGAGTTCTCTGGCGACGATGGCCGCATGACACGTGACCCCGCCTTCATCCGTGACAATGGCCGCTGCTTTTTTCATGGCGGGAAGGAAATCGGGTACCGTCATGGGTGAAACCAGGATTTCGCCTTCTTGAAAGGATGGCAGTTGTTCGATGGCAAATAGCTTACGCACGATTCCTGTTCGTTTTCCGTCGGCGAACGCAATGGTTCCTCGAATGTTTTCCGAAGCATTCACTGGGGTTTCTTGGAAGGCGTATCCGTGTTCCTGGAAGATGCTCTGGTAGTGGCTCGACGCGTATACTTTTCCCCTGCACAACACGTATCCTTTGGAGCGGGCTTCGATGGCTGGCCAATCCATGGATTCGTTTTTTGCGAATCGATACACGTCTTCTTCCGTAAAGTACTTCGTCCAATGTTCTGGGTGATGGGTTTCTCGCAAGGACTTGGCGAATACCGTTCGGAATAACGCATTGATTTTTTCGAAGATGCCGTCCGTCGACCTGCGACTTTCATACGCGGTATCGATGACACGCTTCGCGTGTTTTGGAACTTGTTTTTCGATATCTTTTTTCCACGTGGCAGGGAAACGGATGCTGAATCGAAGCCACGGAAACAGGAGTTGGTAGCGCGTTTTCAACCGTTTCACGCTTTCGTAATCGAGTTCGTTGACGTGCCCGAAGTTTTTTAGTATACGGCGCGTTTCCTGTCCTTGGCGCATGAATTCGTTGCATCCGTTGATGTATTCATCCGGGTGATCCGCAAGCCATTGAAGGGAATTCTGACGAATGTCTTCTTCATCTTGTTCGATGGCATAGTAATTGGCGGACCATTCGTTTCCGACGGCGATGTAATCGGTATAACGGGCTTTCATTACTTTTTGGAAATTGTCTCGAAAGGCTTCGCGCCACCATTGGGAAATAAATAAATTGAAATCACGATTGAGCTGGTGTACCAGACGTGCTTCGTTCATGTCCATCCCTTTCAGTAAACCACTTGGTCGAGCGCTTTTTTCGTGATCGCGGTTTTGAGTTCGCGCGCGATTCTCCTTCCGGTGCTCATGGGTTCTTTGAACAGGTAGGCGGAAAGGAATGATCCCTCGGGATACAAATTCGTTCCCGCAACGATGCGCGCGGAAATCTCGAAGGAGTAAATATCCAATTCCGGCGTGACGACGCATTCGATGCAGTATGGCCCCACGATGCCCCCGAACAATTTTTTAGATGATTCGTGCACGCGTCGACCCATCCCGTACAGTTCAGGAAGCAGGGATTCGCGAATGGTTTGGGGCGCGTTGCCCGTGACCACGTACGTTGGATTGATCTTCAGTTCCTGCAGTGTTCCCGCAGCGAGAATCCGGTAGATTTCCTCGACGTTGCTTTCGAGGCGTTTGTCCATGCTCAAGAGTTCGACGCGGCCTTTTCCGTTGTTCTCAAACGGCGACGAAAAATAATGAGGGTAATACCGGACTCCGTTGACGAATTCTTGAATGGTGACGTGTTGGGCTTCCTCCGCGCTGACCACGCGTTTCTGGATCTTCTCCTGCATTTTTCTCTTGTAATCCTCCTCGGATGTCGTGAGGAAGAATCCCCTTCCGCCTTTGGCGCCCGAGAACTTGACGATGCAGATGCGGTCAATGTCTTTCGGGTGCTTGAATTCCTTGGGAACGAGGCAATTGGATTTCTTCAGCCATTCCTTGACCTGCTTACGGGAGCTTTCCCATTGCAGACTGCGGCGGTTTCCGAAAACTGGTACGCGGAACTGGTCTTCCAGGTTTTTGGCACCCACGTATTCCACGAACGATCCATGCGGAATGATGACGACGTTTTCCGCGAGCAGTTCGGATTGGACGCGGTCGCTGAGCACGTCGGAAAATTTCTTGACGGGGATGATGACGTCCGGACGCGCTAACGGATAGCTTTCGTAGAGTTCTCTTCGGTCCTCCGTGCAAATGCCCACGGTGCGAAAGCCTTCCCGCTTGGCTCCGTGGAAAATCTGTAGAGCGGAATGAGAGCAAATGGTGCCGATTGCCATCTTCTTGGGATGGTACGCCTCCAATGCCTTCAGGATTTCTTTTTGGGGTATCATGTCACGTCACGATTTCATGCAAACGTTCTTTTTCCATGGCGAGTTTGACTTCTTGGGCTATCCGTCGGCCGATGGATACGCGTTTTCCGTTCAAGTAATAGGAGTATGGCGTGGCGGCAATGCCGGGCGAGCCCGGCACGCGGAGACTCAAGTCGAAGACCACGAGATCTTCGTGTCCTTCTTCGCTCGTGATGGCGCCTTGAAGCGCGAACGGTCCAATGATTCCAGGCGGCTTCGCTTTCTTGGCGGCCGCCACCAATCGTTCGGCTGCCGCGAACGCTTTTTCAAGCAGGGATTCGCGTATCGTTGATGCGACGTGACCGACCTCGATGTGGTTAACGGGAACGTGTTTCATGACCTCGAGTTGCTGCGCAGCCGGAAGTCTCAGCAATCCGTCGAGATTCGTTTGCCGGCGCATGTCTATGCCCATCAACTCGATTTCTTGATGGAGCGGGGAATAAAAGAAATTGAAGTTGAATTGCGCGCCCAGAATCACTTCTTCGATGACTGCGTTTTGTATGCCTTCTTCCGTGGCCCGTTTTTCTTTCAACAGGTTGGCACTCTTCTCCTCGAATTCTTTTTCGTTCGATGCAAAAAAGAACGCGCGTTCGTATTTTCGTTGCGCTTCCGACGCCTTGACGATGGCGAGTTGATGGATATCGCTGGGTTTTTCAAATCGCCGCGGGGTTCGGATACCGGCTTCTTTCATGAGCGTGTATTGGTTCCAAGCTTCATCCCTCTCTTCCGCTCTCAACAGGTAGCGGTTTCCGAAAATGGGGATCGAGAAGCGGGTTTCTATATCCTGGTATGGAACGTATACGCAGAACGAGCGGTTCGGTACGAAGATCGCGGCCTTGATGCGCAAATCCTTCATAATGTCTTCGGAGACGAGGTCGGAGAATTGGTCGAGGATGATGACTTCATCCACGCATCCCACGGTTCCTTCCACGCCTTTTCGCTGCCGGTTCAAGTAGTGCTTGGAATAGGTTTTGTCGCGTCCTTTCTGGCAGACCACGAGGCTGTGAATGCTTTCGTCTTTGGCGCCTCGGGCAATCTCTAGGGCGGAATGACTGCCAATGACCGCAATAGTCAGCTCGTTTTTCTCGTATCCCTTAACGAGTTCTTTGGGGTCGAAAGAAGATGCCATATTCCATTACCGCCCTCGAGCCTTAAATACCTTTCTTTGTTTTCATGAAATGCCTTTTCAGGGGGTCGCCGTGAGTTCCAATCGTTTCTTTCCCACGCCCTTGTTTTCGTATTTCGTGATTTGGATTCGGCCGATTTCTCGGGTGTTACCCACATGGGTGCCCCCGCATGCCTGGAAATCGAATCCCTTGATTTCAACACAACGGATGATTGTTGCGGATTCGGGCACGAGGTTGATTTGCGTGCGAATGAGCTCGGGATTCTTCAACGCTTCCTCCCTCGGAAGGAATTGAATCGTTACCGGGTAGGCTTTCGCGTTCGCCTCATTCGTCTTTTCTTCCAGAAGCCGGAGCCGTTCTTCGCTTAAATCCTCGAGAGCAAAATCAATGCGTCCGCGGTCCGCGTACACCTGCGATCCCGTCACGAGACATTGAAATTCGTCGAGTGCCACGCGCGAAATCATGTGCAGTGCGGTGTGGTGGCGCATGTGTCCGTACCGACGCTCCCAATTCACTTTTCCGTGTCCGCTCGTTATCTCTTCAGGGATCGGTTGATTCAGTTGGTGTCTGATTTTTCCCGTGGGTTTATGCCGGTACACGTCTTGGATTTCGTACGTTATTCCATTCGCGTGAAAGGTTCCGGTATCGTGGGGTTGGCCTCCCGACGTATAGTAAAACGCGGTTTGATCCAACACCACTTCCGTTCCTTCCCGTTCCACGATGCGCGCATCAAATTCCTTCACGTACGCGTCTTTTTGAAACAAGAAATTCGTCATGTGGATTCCTATCCGCTTTTGATGAATGTCAGCTGATTCTCTCGTTTTTCGTCGAGTCGGCAGAATCCCGTGCGTTCGAATTGAATGATCGCTCCTTCTTTCAGGCTTCGGCATTCCTTTTCGCAGACTCCCGTTGTTTCCCTCCAGCTTTCCGGATTAAATTCGTCTTTATCATTGAGTAAATCCGCGATTTCGATGACCGAGCACGGAACGGATTCGCCTTCCATTGCGGAAACCCATTGCACGACCTTCGCTCCCGATGCAGGCTCTTTGCCTACAAATTCTCCCGCGATTTCGTTTTCGTTCAGCGCCGAAATCTTCACATCGAATAAATCTTTCAGGCGCACTCGCAGGCCTTCTTTCCATTCTTGAACATCGGATTTCGAGAGCCAGAACGCGTTTTTGAACGCCACTCCCCGATTCCCTTTGCTGTTTCCCCTCTTGGGAATCCCGTGCGTTTGCTTTTCGGTCAGTGATGGAATCGTGAGCTTGAATGGATTGGATACAAAGAAGTAGTGTTCGGCCATGGGATCCAAGCAACGGCGATTGATTTGAAGGAGTTGATCGAATGAGGGTTGGCTTTCTTGTTTGCTGAGCCCGAGCGACATCACGAATTCCTTGATGGCTTCCGGGAGAATGCCTCGCCGTTTCATGCCGCGAAGCGTCGGCAGACGCGGATCATTCCATCCGTGCACTTTGCCTTGTTCGATGAGCGGTTTGAGGAAGCGCTTGCTTAATGCCGTTCCCTTCATTTTCAAGCGCGCGAAATCGTATACCCTGGGTTTGCGCAGGTTGACTGCGGTCAAGATCGCGTCATACAATTCATCGCGCAACTCGTATTCCTTGCTGCGTAAGGCGTGCGTGACATCCTCAATGGAGTCGGCGATGCTCACGCTGAAGTCATACGTCGGCCAGGCGTTGAATGTGTTGCCGAGCCGGTAATGCGCGGTTTTATTGATGCGAAACAGCGTCGGGTCCCGCATGGCCGTGTTGTCGCTTTTCATGTCCCCTTTCAACCGCACCACCATCTCCCCTTTTTCCGCGTCCCCTTTCTGCATGCGTTGCCAGAGCACGAGTTGTTCTCCGCCACGGCGCTCGCGGCAGTTGCACACCTTTTTTTCGTATCGGTTCGTGTTCATGTGTTCTTGCGTGCACGTGCAGACGTACGCGCGTCCGAGGATGAGGAGCTTGCTGATAAATTGTTGGAATTGCGACATCAAATCAGAGGTATGCGTTTCTTTCGAGAACGTCAATCCCAGCCAGTTCAAGTCCTCGCGAATCGCGTCCTCGTACTCCTGCTTTTCGGTTTCGGGATTCGTGTCATCAAATCGTAAATGGCAACTTCCTTTGAATTGTTGGGCGGCTTCCATGGAGAGAAAAGCGGCTTTGGCGTGTCCCAAGTGCATCCAGCCGTTCGGTTCCGGGAGGAATCGCGTGATCACTTTTCCTTCTTCCGCGTCTTCCAATCGCAGGACGCGCGGGCCTTCTTCTTTTTGAACGAACGCGTGTCCTTTCAACTCGTTTTCGATTTGTTCTTTGGATAGCGTTTCCACTTCCCGAATCATTTCTTGAATGAGTTGCATGGTTTTCTTCAGGTCCGTCTTGGCTTCCGATGATGCGGCAATGACTTTGCCCGCGACGGCTTTCGGAGACGCTTTTCCGTACTCGTGCGCGTTCTTGAGTACGAATTTACGAATGATGGTTTCGAGGGTCATCAAGCGGTATTGTCGCCTATAATGTTTTTAAGTGGGACTGGAACCGATGATACTTCCAAAAGCGGCCCCCAGCATGCTTCTCACGAAAAAGAAGATGCCGATCGATACAATGATGAAAATCGGCACGAGTTTGAGGCCCCAACGGGCTTTTCCATGCTGGATGAGTCCAATGAGTAGTGCACTGAAGAACGCCGTAATGCTGATGGCGCTCAACGCGAAAATTCGGATATCCTTCGCGGTGATTTCAGATTGGATGTTCTGGAATGCCATGCTGCTGATCCCTCCTCCGGCAAATTGCGACCCCGGCCCGCCTTGCTGAATATTGCTGAAGTTAACGGCTTGCTGTTGTTGTGCGATGCGTTCGTTCGTTTCAGCATAGTACAGCGATACGGAGAACAGCATGGGGGCCACCAGAATCGCGGAGAAGACAATGAACAACGTATACGACAGCGTCGCATTGCGAATTTCTTTCCGCAAGTTCTTGGTTTGTTTGATATTGTCGGATACGGAATCCAGCAAATTCGCAATTTCTCCTCCGAGTGTAATGCCTTCTGATAATAGTTTCACGGACCGCTGCAATATTTTGGAGTCGACTCGTTCGCCCATTTCCATCAGGCTTTGCTGGATGGGTTTTCCTCCGTAAACCCCGACGGAGACGCGTTTGATTTCTTCTCCCAAAACCCCGAACTCGGGTTTGCTGACGCTCCATACCGCGTTCTCGATCGTCATCCCGGCTCGGATATTGGCGGAAATGATTCGAAGCGCTTCCGGAAGGTTTTCTTCAATGGCCATCGCGCGATTTTCAGCGGACATGTACAGCACGATATAAAACGTTCCGCCCACGACGATCAGGGAAAAGAGGCCTGCCGCTGGCCCCATCCACAACGGATCCGGATAGAATTGGTTGATAACAATGGCCGCAACGATTGCGGCGGCTATCGTGAAGATGACCATGAATCCCGCGTACTTTCTCGGATCAATGGTGGTGAAACCCGCCTGGACAATCATTTTTTCAATGGATTGAAGGCCTTGATTCGGGAAGATCTGCGAGAGAATGTAATACAAACGGATGCGGGGCATAGGGGATCACACGTCTTCGACTGCCGGGCGACGGCTGCGGACAAAATCCATAAAAAATAGTTGGAAACCGATGATAAACAATAACGTGAACGCGAAGAAAATAGGGGGCACTTGAACGCCTAGGAATGAAATAACGACGAGCATCATCGTGATTCCGAGTGACGGGACGATGATGGCCGCGAGCATATATATCATGGTCCACGGACTCAGCTCCTGTCCGTACCTGCGGATATCGTCAATGCGTTCCTTGGTCAAATCTTCAATGATTTCTTCCAGTGCGATGCCGACATCGGTCCCGACTTTCAGGGCATTCGAGATGTGCCAGAGAATGCGTTTGAGTTGTTTGGAGGGGGTGCGCTTGCTTTCTTCTTCAAAGGTGCTTTCGATGCTTAAGCCGCCGTTAATTTTCTTGACCATTTTCCGGAATTCGCGGGAGACGCTTCCGTAATCGGCGCAAATACTGGCCATGGCATCGAACAAGGGAACGCCACTTTTCACTTGAATGAGCAACTGACGCATGGCGGGAATCAACTCGTTTTCGATATTCCTCGCTTGTTTTCGAGCGATGATGCGCGGGTAATTGACGATCGTGATCAGCGAGATGAATCCCATGAAAAGGGCCACCAGAGGGCCTTGCCAGAGAATGTCGGGGTTTTGAGTTATTTGGTATAACGCGATGCTTCCAACGAACAAGAAAAAAAAGTTGAAGAATGACGCGACGAGTGCTTGAGCCATGTACGTGCGATGGTGAACGTCCCCGCTGACTTGAATGAGTTGCTCCCCGAGATGGGGAAAGAACGTGCTCGCCACATTTCCGGCGCGGGCTATCGATCCGACCGTCGCGATTTTTTCAACAACGGGTGGCGGAAGAATGCTGAAGGGTACTTTCACGGCCAACGCACCTTTACTTCTCCCCGAGGATGGCTTTCAATTTTTTGCGGATGCTGTCCTTGCTTTCTTTCTTCGGGGCATGGACTTCCTTTTTCTTCTTTTGATTTTCCATCGGTTGATTCTCTTCTTCTTCTTTTCCCGTTTCTTCCGGTTCCAGTAATTTATTGGGTTCCTCGTCGTTTTCCACGACGTTAATCAACCGCTTTTTATCTCGGTAGTACCAGGCGACGATGCGTCCGACTTCGTTGACCCCGAAAATCCGATGCTTCAACATGTATTCCAATACCGATTGGCGCTCCTTCAATTCCCCATGAATTTCTTTCGGCGTCATGCCCGTGTACAAACTTAACGTGGAATACAGTTTGATGGATTCGCCCACTTTCTCCAACTCATCCTGCTGGGGGTTCCATCGGTAAAGCACGTTCGCCGAGACTTTGTCTTCTTCCTCCAGGAATTCCGCTATCTCGAATGTGCGTCGAAATCCGGTGCGTCGTTGCCGGTACTGGATGACCACGAGGTTAATGGCACTCAGTAAGAGTTCGGGAATGTTTACGGGTGCGTGAATCAACCGATTTTTCAGTTGGAACACGTCTTCCGCGTGAAAGGTACTGAGCACCGAATGCCCCGTATGCATCGCCTCAAATAGAACCTCGGCTTCCCGCTGCCTGCGCGTTTCACCTAACACGATTCGGTCCGGTCGCATACGCAAACTGTTGATCATGAGATCCAACATCGTGATTTCTCCTTTTCCTTCCGTATTCGGTTGTCTCGTGACCATGGGCGTCCAATGCAGGAAATCGGGCAGCACGAGCTCGCGCGTATCTTCAATGCTGACGACTCGTTGATTCGGCGGCGTGAACAATAACACGGCGTTCAAGAACGATGTTTTTCCGCTACCGGTTCCCCCTCCGACGAGAATGTTCATTTCGTATTGGATGCACAGCCAGAGGAGCGCCGCGACTTCCGCTGACAGCGTTTTGTTAACGGGATCGATGAGGTGCACGATCGTCCATGGATCCGCGCGGAATTTTCGTATCACGATGCTGTTTCCTTTGCTGCTGATCGGCAGTAACACGCAGTTCACTCGGTTTCCGGAGAGTAGGTTCGCGTCCATCAAGGGATTGAGAGTTGTAATCTGTCGACCAATTTTCCGTCCGATGATTTCCGAATAGTTTTGGATTTGCTCCTCTTTCTTGATGATGATGTTGGATTTCAGCCATCCAAACGTGCGGTGGTATACCCATACGTTTTCTTTCGCGGAATTAACGATCACTTCTTCCAGTTGCGGATCCGAAAGCAAAAGCTCCAGGTCCCCGAGCCCCAGCATTTCCTGCATGAGTCTTCCCGAAAGGAAGTTTTCTTCATCTTCCGTCGCGTCCGGAAGTTCGCGTTTCAAAATTTCTTTGGCCCGTTTATAAAACGTGCGCCGGATATTTTCGTCTTCGGCTTTGGAGACGAGATCCGAAATCTTCACGTCCACGCTATCGATAATTCGTTCCTTTAATCGCTGGAGTACGGCGCGGGTCGCCGGATTCAAATGCAAGTATTCCAATTCATAGGTGTTGATGTACTCGTCGTCCCGCTGGAGCACCCGCACGTCCGCAACGACCTGCTCGCTTTCCACTTTGTAAACCGCTAAGACTTTCATGACTTCCTCCTGTGCATTACGGATTCCCCGTATTTATTCTTATGTCTTTTTCCGAATGATCCTGCGCAGTTTCCTCCAGGCGCGAGTCAGTTTTCCTGCTGTTTTTCCTCCATGCATTTCCAATTCGCGTTCGAATCGCTTCATTTCTTCTCGCGCTTTTTGAGCTTTGGTTTCCAGCAGCGTCACTTTGGCTTGAATCATTTCCATCTGGTGCAACAAACCATCGATGTGTCGCGTCATGTCCTGCGTGTTTTCGTTTTCCAGGTCCATGCGTTCCGTTTCGCGAAAGTGTTCGGTGATATTGTCGATGCGCCGGCCGATATCCTTTTGCGAAAAATCAAGCATGCCTTCCACGGAATCCAATTCCGTCTTGATTTCGTTCATGCGTTGAAGGGGACTTTGGTCTTTCGGTTCCCGTTCGGTGCTCACATCGTGTTTTTGAACGAGTTGGGGGGACAGCCGAATTCCCGAAAACTCGTATTTCAAATGGATGAGGCCGCTTTCCGCGAGGACTTCGGCAATTTCTTCCACCTGCTTCTGCGATAACGATAAGGCTCTCGCTGCTTCATCGACGGTCGTTGACTTCTTAAGACGGATGAACTCGACGAGGCGATCGATAGACGTATCGAGCTTTCCCTCCCTCTTTTCCATTGCCAGGCATTACATTCGCCGAATATAAAAGGCTTAGGTATTTTCTCATCCAGAAACAACCTTTTTTAAGAACGGGTCCTTACCCATTTCCATGCGTGCCCAAGTCGCTATGGAATATCTCGTCGTCTTAGGTCTCAGTATGGCCATCGTGCTTCCCCTTTGGCTTTATGTCAACAATGAAATGAATGCGTCGCGTCAGGAGCTTCAGTTTGCTTACGCTAAACTCGCCGTGCATAAAATTGCGGATGCGGCGGATCTCGTCTACATCCAAGGAGAGCCGTCCCAGCTTCGCGTGCAAGTGGTATTTCCCGATAACATTCAAGCGGCTACGGTCGATTTGAAGGAAGTGATGATTAAACTTTCCACTCCCGCGGGGTTGACGGACGTATACGCGGTGACGTTGGGAGATGTTCAAGGGACGCTGCCGACGCGAGCGGGGCCCGTGGTGCTTCTCATCAAATCCGAAGGAACGTTCGTGAATATTACGGAGGGCGGTTGACATTCGGGCGCAATCGGGCATCGAGCTCACTACCTATGTTGGATTCATGATTATTTTGCTCATGGTTTTTCTTTGGGTTTCTTTCGAGCGAAATAATGAAGTGTTACGGGCGCGTTCGCTGGTGGAAGGCGAGCGAATCGGCCAGTTGTTGGCCGCGCACATCAATACGGCGGTTTCCGTCGGTGATGGATACTCCGCTAATTTTACTATTCCCTCCCATTTGGACGGCGAAACCTATGCCGTGACGGGTTTTCCGGATGAACAACGCGTGGTCGTCATATGGGGCACCGAGAATTTCAGTTATTCCGCGCCGGTATCCACGACGAATTTCAATTTAAATATTGCGGGCTATTCCGTTCAGGTTCGCAACGAAGGCGGGGTGGTTTACCTTGAATAGGGGCATGTTCTCCAGCGATTTTGCGATTGGTCTACTGGTGTTTCTCGTGGTGCTTGCCCTCATTCTTCCCTTGTGGGATAATATCCGTTTTCATACGGTGGAGTCGGCCAATCAGCGCATGATTCATTCCCGGGCCCTCGCGGTTTCGGATATGCTGGTGCGCAGTCCGGGATCTCCTTCCGACTGGAATGAAACGAGTGTACAAAGCGCGGGTCTCGCGAATACCGAACACCTACTCAATGTCACTAAAGTGCTCTTGTTCATGAACGCGCTGGAGTCCGATTATTATCACATTAAAAGTCTCATCGGCATTCCGCGGTATGACTTGAATGTATCCGTCACGGATGCCAATGGAACTCCCTTGACGATTCAAGGGAATGAAACGAGGTTTGGCCGAGACAGTTCTTCGGCAAGGGACGTGATTTCCGTTACCCGAATCGCTTTGCTTCAATGGAATGAAACGTCTCGTCAGATCGTCAATTTGAACGTGGTCGTATGGGATTGAGGAAAAGTATTGTATTCACATTAGATGCATCGTTTGCGTTACTCGTGGTCGTCTCGACGATTCCGGTTCTATTGCTCATCAGTTCCCAACCGGTTCCCACCCATCACACCACGGAGTATCTGCATTTTCTTGCGGAGGATTCCGTGGATGTCGTGGCATTGGTGAAAATTTCCGACGTGCGCAATGAACCCGCTATTGACGACTTATTTCAACGAGGCGTTCTTCAAGATTCGGATTTGAACGCGTCCTTACTCAATGCGATTGGCTTGTTTTGGAGCGCGAACAATCCCAGCAACCTCAGCGATGCCCATAATGTGACGCAACAGCTTCTCTCTCCCTTTTTACCCGCGAATATGGGTTGGGAGCTTCAGATAGGAGGGGACGTGATTTACAACACCACGGATCGAATCAATGCGTCCATTCTGACGACCACGGTCAGCCGCCGCGCCGCATCCGGGTTCAGTCGAACCGCTCCCTTGACGGGCATTGTGGCGCGGGCATACCTCGAGAACATTATTGGAACCGATTTGGCCTCCTATTTCTTCTTCGGGGGGTTCGTAGGACAAGGAAACATCACCGCCACCATTCATGATCTTCCTTCGGACGCCAACGTTTCAAAGATCTATATGGAGCTGAACGGCGGCGCCGATTTCGATTTTTATGTCAATAACGTGTTTTGTCAATCCATGAGCGTTTCCCCCGGCAATTTCACGGTCGACAATTGGACGATTACCGCGCCGGCTTGCCTCGATGATATCGTCTCAAGCGGTGTCAACAATTTTTCCCTTAATTTCTCTTCCGGCTCCAACTTTACCGATCAATTCGTGGGCGGTGGGTTCTTGAAACTCGTTTATTCCACGCAAGAACTTTATAGCGATTCCGACAACGTGCTTTACTACCATTTTCCCGGAATTCACGGACTGGTTAACTTGTACGATTCGTTTTACGTTCCCGGAAACATTACGACCATGAATGCCAATGTAACCTTCTTTACGGGGCACAATTATTCGACGGTTCTCATGATTGGGAACACGACCGTTCTCAATCACACCGGCACCAATTCCTCGCAGACCATCCGCATCCAGAATTCCGATTTTCAGCAGAATTTCAGCGACCATAACGTGACGTTCATTGATTTGAGCAACACCACGATTCCGCTTCGAATGCTGGTCAGCGCGAACCTGACCGGCGGTCTCATCAACGGAACCGTTGACATCGCGCTTATCACGGACTTGTCCGGCAGCATGAATTGGCGCCTGGATCAGGATGGAGTAGGCGGGAATTCCATTACGAATTGCAGCGACCCCGATCTCTTCTTGTCCTCTACCAGCCGCATTTCCCTCGCTCGCTGTCTCGATAAATGGTTCATCAACGCGGTGCTGGGCGGTAACGAGTCCGTGTGCACGGGTGGAACGCCCACGCCTGGAAACAACGTGGGACTCGTGGGCTTTAGTACGCAAGCCAATAACTGGGAAAGTCTTACGGACGATATCGGTTACTTGACGTCTCAAGTGGATTTGTATTCTGCAGGCGGTGGAACGTGCGTTTCGTGTGCCATTAACCGCGCCTACGAAATTCTGGCTTCGGAAAGCGGTCCGAACCGCTCCAAATATATTGTGGTGATGACCGACGGGGTAGCGAATTATCGGTCAACGCCTTCCTGCAATTACATGAACGATGCGGATCTCGATCTGGCGGTGGCAGACAGCGGGGGTTTTGCGTTACGGCATCCTCCGTGGAGTCCGGAAACAACGGGTCAAACCACGACGGATCTCAATCACGTGTCTGCGCTTAACCGCACGCTGGCGAGGGCAGTTGGCGACGCCGGAGAAATCTATTACTGGAACGGAACCGCGTGGTTGCTGGAACAGGACCTGGGGACTCTCAACATTTTCGGCGTGGATATGTTTAATGAAACATTGGCATTTTCAGGTGGAGATAGCTCCAGGATTTGGCGATGGGATGGAAGCAATTGGGCGCAGGACGCGGATTTCGGTAGCAATGATGTATTGGCCATAGCGTTCCAAAACAGCTCGTGGGCTTGGGCCGTTGGTCAAAGCAATAAGATTTGGGCGTGGGATGGAACGGGCTGGTACGAGTTTCAGGATATGGGCAGCGGAACGTTGTACGGGGTGGCTACTTATGGCAATACGAATGCGCTCGCCGTGGGAAGCAGCGGAAAGATTTATCGCTGGCTGGGAGGTGCGTGGTCTGAAGAAGAGGATACCGGCAGTAATACGCATCGTGATGCGGCTATTCTCGATGCCAACACGGCATTTTCCGTTACCACGAACAACCGCATTTACGAATGGGACGGGTCCTCGTGGAGTCAAGCCGTCAATACGGGTGCTGCCCTGTACGGAATTCACCTCGTCAATTCCTCGATGGCTTACGCGGTAGGAGATTATGATGTGTGGGAATGGGATGGCACGACGTGGGCTCGCACGTACGCTCCCGTGTATTATCATGGGAACCTCACCACCGGAATTTATTGCAGTGATGATGACAGCTGCAGCCTTTCGGTTTCCGATTCATGGCCCGCCCTCAATGCCAATTATTCCTCCTATCGCGCGTTCCGAGACCTCATTAACGTTACGGTTGATTCCGTTGGATTCGGACCCATTTCATCCTGTAATCTCGGGAACGATACGGTGACTCAAATCGCGCTGGCCGGAAACGGAAGCTCGTACAGCAGTTCCAACGCCTCGGAACTTCAAACCATTTATTGTCAAATTGTCGAGAATATTCTTACCAGCGTCACCACGACGCAACAAGTCATGACGCAAGGCAATCTGACGGACTCGATTCTCGATCCGTCTTCGTACATCAAGATCGTCTACGACCCCGATATCCCGCCTCCGGCATACCAGGAAATTACGCTCAATGCGGAAACCGCCGCATTTCCCGGATGCGATGGAAGCTTCCTCATTCCGCCGGGTATGACGATTACGGATGCCAAACTCACTTCCTATTCGGGTTTCTATTGGACGAAAGGGGCTTACCTGCAAAGTTCGTTGACGGGCGGGGGATGGCAGAACATTTTCAATTTGTCGGTTCACGGCCCGAACTACACGGATCTCGGCGATCCGTATCACGTCTATCTTCCCATCAATTTGTTGGCTCCAAACGAAACCAATCAAATACGCGACGAACTCGGATTCAATGTTTCTCACGTGAATCCGACGTGTTCGGACCGCAACCGCGTCATCTATAACCTCCGTTTGCGCGCCTACGCTCCGTTCGAAGGCGTTTTTGAGGAAATGAACGGCAGCAATGTCACGGTTTATTACGATACGGATCACGATGGCATCGAGGACGGGTTTGTCTACGTGGCCATCGGTGCCGGTCTCCCGGGATTCAATGCCACTCCCATTCTGGTGGAGGATTTGGATCCCATCAACAATGCCTTGCATGATTCCCTTTTGCGATTACTGGACCAAATCAATTTCGTGATCACGGGCGCCAACTTCGGCCGTTCCGGTTCGGAAAACAATCCGGTGGATGTCATCCTCTCCTCGAATGTTCGGGTTGAAACGGATGTGTTGACGTTCATTCCGTACATTTGGGGTCCCGTGGACATCAGCATGGTGGTATGGACGTGAAATTCCGCGGCATTTTCTTCTCGATCATGGTCATCGTTATTCTGGCCCCCCTATTGTTTTACGTCCTCGTCTATTTGGAATCCGTTCGAACGCAAGACGAACACACGGTTCTGAAAGTCCGGGGCGCCGAACTCGCGAATTACATGGAATCCATATCCTTAGATGTTCCCCGCATCCTCGATATCACTTCCAAACTCGCTTTTGTTGCGGCGCTGAACGAAATCGATGCCAACGGTACGGCATTGGATGATGCGCAATTGCGATTGACGGAACTCATGCTTAACTCCACTCTCTACGGCCAAAACTCTTCGTTCATGAATGGGAGTGGGTTGATGGATTGGGCGAATGAAATGGAATTATTGGGCTCTCGATTCGGTCTTCAAACCGAGATTGAAATTCTAGATCTCACCGTGGTTCCGGCCGACTCGTTTACGCTCAATTTCTCCATGACCATGTCCGTCAAATCGTTGGATTCGCTGACGCAAATACAGGTGGATCGCGTCTACCGGGAATACGCTTTGGTTTCCGTGGAAGGATTTGAGGATCCGCTCTACCCTCTTTACACGAACGGGTTCGTCAAACGCGTGGTCAACCGGTCCAATGGCTCCATATACGGAATTTTCGACGTGAACAACGCGTCGGTTTTGCGGCTCTACGGGAATTCCAGCGCGGGCGCGAGCTTTTTAGACCGCATGGAAGGCCAATTAAATCTTTCAGCGAAGTACAACGTGAGCGGAAACGAGGGTATGGAGAGTTTCGTGGATCTCATGCAACTGTCGGGCGTGGGAATACCTGTGAAAACCAATCAGACCGTCGTGGATTACCTTTACTTTGCCTCCACGGACATCGATGGCTGCACCGTCAACAACGCGACGTACGGCTGGTTCAAGCTCGATGTTCCCAGCGCGCTCACGTACGGGGTATCCGTCACGTGTTCCTAATTCTATTGTTAGCCGGCGGATTCGTTAAAGCTGCTGCAGCATCTGCTCCAAAAGGGTTCGCGGACTCTTGTTCTTTGCGAATGCGCTCGCGAGCAGAACGCCTTCCGCTCCAAGCTCCCTCGACTTCCGTACATCCTCGGCCGTTGAAACGCCTGCACCCACGAGCACGACGATGGCCGGGTCAATTGTCTTAATCTCTTTCACGCATTTTAATATCGCGTCCGGTTTAGCCGTACTTATGGAAACGCCTTTTCCAATCAATTCCGGTGGTTCTACGGCGATGCACGGCGGGCGAAATTTTGCGATCGCTATGGCTTCTTGAACGGAATCCGCGCAAACAATCAATTCGATTCCCGCTTCTTTAGCCCGCGCAATGGTTTTTTCAACGGTTTCCAAACCCACTTTCTTTTCCGCGTGGTTCAGCAAACTTCCTTTCGCGCCGGCATCCCGCAACGTTTCGGGAACGATGCTTCCCGTGAACGCGCCTTGTTTTTCCGCGTCCACGTGCTGTCCATAAACGGAGAAGTTTTTCTCCGACGCATATTTGCGTGCCAGATACGCGAGCTCCGGATTCTGGGGGCAAACGATCACATGTTTATCGCTTCGATTCGCGAGCTCTTTAGCCATGACCGCCAATTTTTCCGCTTTATACCCCGCGGCTTCCTTGTACGTTTTAAGATTCAATGCAATAACCGGTGTTTTCATCCTATTTTTTTCACTCTCCGAAGTAGAGGCGCAGCAACGCGCCCAAAACAATCGCTAATAGAATCGCTACGATGATGAGAATCATGTACGCGACTCCCTTGATCTCCAGCACCTTCTCTTCCACGACCTTTTCCACTTTCTCGTCGAATTCCGCGAGGTCAAACAGTTTTTCTTTGCTCTCCTCTTGCCCTTTGTTCAATAGCTCGAGTTTCGCGTGGACTTTATCAAACGCTTTCTTGACTTCGGGGTTCAAAGGCATAGGCAATCACTACCGCTTAATTCACGAGCAATAAAAAAGCTTTCGAGTACTTCCTCACGCTTTCTCCAACTTCACGCGCAACTCCAGCGCCGCCTCTCCCTTGGCTTTCAAAGCGATCCGCTGCGCGTTCATTTCCACTACCACGGCTTCCTCTTCCTCCAGCCCGTCCACTTCGCTATCCTCCAGCATGAACAGCTCTTTCATTTTCTTTCCTGCCGCATCATGAGCTTTCAACAGCAATTCTTTCGGTGCTCTCTTGTTCCGCTCAAATTCTCTCACTCCCAGCACGCGCACTTTTTCTTCCAGCCATCCTTTTTCCACGTCAAAGAACTGCATTTCGCTGGGGTTTCCGTTCTTTTCATAAAGAAAGCATACGCGTGAGAAACCAAAGTGCTGCGCTCTCTCCGCAAGCTCTTCCCCGCTTCGCTTGCCTCGATTTTCATACTTGCCTTGCAGCAGGTACGCGAGCTTGCGCACGATTCGGCGCGTGAGCTGTGACGGTCTTCTCGACGTTGAAAAATACGTTCCCATGATTTTTTCTCTTTTTTTCCTCTGCGCAACCTTTTTAAAAGATGTTTTATAGTTGGTTACCATATTAATACCTTCGATGGTGGTTGAAACATGAAACCGTTCTGGATAGGTTGCGCTGCTTTTTTCCTGATACTTCTGGTCTCTATTTCTCCGAACGTGAATGCCGTTACTACCAACTTCATTAATCCAGACCAGCTTAAGCCTTCTGAACCGTCCCTTTCTTCTGCCATCTACTGGACCGATTGTCTTTCGATGGGATCGGCGTGTTTACCGAAAGTAGACCGTGGCGATCCCGTTCTCCCCGAAGCCAAACCTACGCTTTTCGATATTTTCGTGGATGACGATTCCAACTACCTTGACGAGAAAGGCGCCACGTTTGAGATTGGAGACGAATCCAAACCCATTTTCTTCAAGATTAAAACGCAAGCGACGAAAAAGAACGAGCGCTTGTCCGTTTATTTGGTTCCCGTCAACGAACGGTACGGTCACCGGTTGTGCAGCTACCAATTCCAGTCCGATAATCCCTTCGTTACGGTTGTAAAATTCCGCTGTCCCGTACTTGGACCCAAAAAAAGAAAAACATTTCCGCACGAGCCCGGCGAATACCGCGTTTACGTAGCCATCGAAGATGAGAATTATAAGACCATTACGCGCGGCTTCCCTGCCCGTTACTGGGGCCGCACCAACCTCGCCTACAAAATCGTGCTCACCGGAGACCAACCCGCTAAACCAACGCCGACTCCCGTTGCCCCTCCTTCAAACACAACGAATACCGGTAATGTTTTAGACCCGAGTTCATGGGGCGCTAAATATCAAGTCTCCTATTCCATTCTCGTCCGCGATTTCGATAAGCTCGAAGAGAAGACCGAGAGCTACACCAAAGAATTCACGGAAATTCCCAGTTCGTGGCCTTCCTTTTTCCCCACAAACACCGAATACGATCCTAGCTTAGACGTTCGGCTCGTCAAACTCGGCCTCAGCATATTTGATGAACAAGGTAAGGCGCTTTGTACGTCCTTCGTTGAAGATGAAAATGGTTTATTGGGTCTGATGGACAAATTCGGTATTCCTATTTCCCAAGCAAAGTCGTGTGCTCCCCACGATTCGCCTACCGGCCTTGACTGCGCTGCCCCAAATAGTAATAACGTAGTATCCCTCGATTATTGCACCTTAGTTCCGGAGAAAGCGGATTCTGGGATTTACGGCATGCTTGCTACGCTTGCCGAGTTTACATTTGCTGCGGGTCTTACGAATGACGGTAAACCAATGGACCGACCCGGCATCGACGAAGCATATGCAAACGGAAGAAAAGAAGCCTTGCCCGCAGTTTCAATAAAAGTTAATTACGACGATCTCGTATTTGACTCAAAGAATTTGAAGGGAGAACTGAAAGTCATATCCCGCGATAAGATCGCCGAGAAAGCTGCCACCATAGACAAAGCGGATTGGTGGAATGGCAAGAAAACCCCGCAAATCTTTTTCAAGGTGCTTCCCGAGGCAAGTGCTTGCCTGACCGTTGCCGACCGCTTTGAAAAAGCGTCCAAGTCCGGCAACGTCTATTCATTAAAGGTTACGTACGATCCGCTCTGCGGGTTCTGCAAAGACGGGGGTTTCAAGGCCATTGAAGTGAATGTGCCTGGCATGATGAGCAAGCCCGTGCAAGTTCCGGCAAAAATCCCGTGCCAAGCGGAAAACCTCGTGGTGACTTCAAACAAGTTGAAACTATCCTCCGTGAATGACGAGTTGAAAAAATACGTGACAGAACATCCGTACGTCACGCGTTTCGTGATTCTCACGGATCCCGATTTCTATTCCAATTTCGGTCTGACTTCCGTACTGTTACCAGAAGATCCTACCTCGGAAGAATACATGCAAGCCATGGACAAGGTGCGGTTAGGCACCAAGGCCCAGCAGGTAGTGATACTGGGAGACGAGAGCGTGCTTCCCCTCGGAGAAGTGCAGGTCTCCGATAATTCGAAGGTAAACTCCGACGACGCTTACGGCATGTTGTTCGGCTCGAAACAATTGGCGGTTCCTGTGGGCCGCATCCAGGGTTTTGAAGGCGACGACGCAACGGATACGACTTCGTTGAAGAAGGCGATGCAGCAGACCATGGAGGCGCTCAAGCCCCTTACAAACTATCGGGAGAACTTTATCGTGGGTCCGGCAGATGAAAAGGATGGCTGGAATCCCTATCCCGACGAAGTCAACAAGTTGAGGCAATTTTCCGAGAATTATTTCTTGGATGGAAAAGCGTGCAAGGACCACGCGAAGGAATGCCTGATGGCACCTCCATTCTGCCTATACGGATTGGGTGAAGCCGCCATCGGATGCGATCTTTCAAACGATGGATACATTCAGAAAATTAAGGATGCCAAAATGCTTTCCTTGATTTCAAACCACGTTTTAGACAAGGAAGTTTCCGTAAAGGATCAGGCGGGCACGCAATACGATTTACTTTACGACAAAACGCCCACGGGCAAGTTCGACTTTCCGCCGTACACCCTTTCCTCTGACGCGATCGTGTTCGTTGGAGGGCAGGAGGACTGGAAGTCATTGCCGTTCACCATCGGAAAAGGAGCAGGTGCTTTGGTAAGCGTGCGCGACACCTCGTACGAGCCCAAAGCGTACGCTTCCCTGGGAGAAAGTCTTTCCCCCAAGAAGATATTTAGCCCATACGTCTCATATCCTTTGGGAACCGCTTTGAAGAAAGCGAAAGAAGCACTCCTCGAGATCTACGGAAAGAATTCAAAGAATCCGTACATGCTTAGCTTGTCCGGAGACCCCGCGATTTCCCTGATTCCCAATCCCGAGAACATTAAGCCTACGCCTGCCCCCGTAGCAAAGAAGGCGACGTTGAACACGCAAAGTAATATCAATTCGATCAGTGCCAAACCCGGTGAAGAAGTCGAATTAACCATTCAAATCCCGGCGGGTTCTACGCGTTGTACTTCGGGACTCATAATCGCAAACCAAGTCCTCAAGAATCAAGCAGAGCAGTTGATAAATGGCGAAAAATTCCATTTCAACGCTCCGGATTCAACTGGCACCTACACTATCACATGCGCCGATATTCCGATAGCACCTGGCGCGACAACTGGCGATACCGAGTACGGGAAGTTGACGGTCCAACCGGCTGGGAACGCGAATTAGAGGAGGTGAATGATTAAATGGAAAACAAGGAAAAAGGAATGGCTTCGGGAACATGGATTGCAGTCGGCGTGGTGATCATTCTCGCCTCTGTCTGGTACTTCGGTTTCAACCAACCTTCGCCGGTACCGATTGGCCCCGGGCCTGTTCAACCTACTGCCATCCCTACCCAACCCGCTATTGTTGCGACTCCCATTCCAACGGAATCGATAACCGGTTCCCTCACCTTGCTGGATAACGAACATTATGCGGATAATGTCGTGGACGGTGCGCCCATGCCCCTTGATTTCGAGTCGTTTGAGGAGGAGTCTTGCGGGGACTTTACTTGTCAATCCAGCGAGCGTTGTGACACGTGCCCCCAGGATTGCGGGTGCACGGGAGAAGAATATTGCAGCGGGGACAACGGCGTCTGCTATCCCTCCGAATAGAGAAACTTTTTCACGTTCTTTTTTTTTGGGTCGAGCAATAGCTCCAAAAGCATTTAATAACTCTGGTTCCATATTTTTTCAATCATAGAGAACGAGGACATGTTCATGCGCTGGCCCAACCGGTTCATTCTACTCATCGTGTTTCTTGTTCTATTGCTACCGTTCTCTGCTCACGCTCAATCACTTGGATTTTCAGAACTTGAGCTGGCCTGCAGTACTTCCTTGTTTTGCTGGACCATTCTTCCCACTTCCAGCGTTCAACTGACTCCTCCCGGAGAATCTCTTCCATCCCGCGAACCCGCGTTGTTTGATATTTTTGTGGCAACGGAAGAGAACCCTGATGGATATTCCTACCGCGACGAGAAAGCCGCTCAGTTTACGATCGGGGAAGATAGCATTTACTTTATGGTCAAGATGCAGAACGCGCGTAAAGGAGAGAAGCTCACGGTTACGTTAGTGCCCATTGATGAACGTTACGGCAGTCGGTTGTGCAGCTATGAATTCCAAGATGATCAGCATGCGAACTCGAAATTCAAGATCAAGTTCGAGTGCCCTGTTTTGGGTGCAACCGGGGTGGGTGCGCGCACCACGAATCCGTGGCAGCCCGGAAAATACCGCGTGTTCGTGGCCCATACTTATACTGATTATTCCACGATTAGGGATCGGGGCGGGGATGCCGATCGGTACTGGGGGTATTCCGACAAGACCTTTTTCATCGAACTCGTTTCCGGAGAAGGCGAAACACGTCAATTAGAGCAAGAACCCGTCTTTGAAATCCCGGAAAAAACGTGGGGTGACCGATACCAATTATCATATACCGTTCGAGTATTAGATCCATTGAATCCCGAAAAGCCCCAATTTATTGATAAAGTGACGTCGCGGTATTCCCAAACAATAGATCGCGCGATATTTCCATCCGACCTTAAATATGCCCCTGCGATGGATGTGAGCGTCACAAAACTTGGGCTAACTCTTTATGATGAAGGGAAAAACGTCTTATGCACCGGAGTCATTGAAGAGCCTGACGGGCTATTAGGATCTGAAAAAGCGGATTGCTCTGCTTCACCTTCCTACATTCGCTGTGCCGGTCCGGGGCGCGATGAAATATTTGAAGTGTCGTTCTGCGGTTTCCAATTCAAGGATCGGGAGTACCATATGCGAGCGGGTCTCAGGACCTATTCCTACGAAGAAGAAAATGGTGCGGAGCGATCTCCGTTGGATACGGCCTATTTGGATGCTCATTCGCAACCGCGACTTTCCCAGCGCGTTTTCTTTGATAACTCGGAGTTCGTTTTTAATTCCAAGAATACGCAAGCCGAACTCAAACTCGTATCCTTGGATCCCGTATCGGAAAAGGGTTGGATCCTCAAGAATCCGGATATTCTTTTCAAGGTCGTAGAGTCCGCATCCTCATGCTTGAAGGCCGGGGAATCATTTAAAGCCACGGATAAGGAAAACGTGTTCGCGCTATCATTTGAATATGACCCCCTGTGTCAAATGTGCGGAGTATTCGATGCCGTTGAAGTTTCCGTGCCCGGCATATTGGAGAAACCGAATACTATCCGGGCCCGCTTTTCTTGTTCCGCGGATAATCTAGTATTAACAAGTAAGAAATTAGATTTAGAAGACTCCACGTTGAATGCCGCTTTAAGAAATTACGTCGAATCGCATCCGTTGAGAACGCGATTGGCAGTTATTGACGATGTGGGGTCACTGCAATCCTTTGATCCTAACGCCAAAACGATGTTCGAGCGTGTTAACGATGAAACCACGCGAAACCGGCTCGTGGTGAATCGCGTTCGAAGAAAAGTAAATCCGATTCAAGTCGTATTATTGGGAGATGAGCGAGTTCTTCCCTTTGGCATCAAAACATACCAGACTTCAAGCGGAGGTTCCCTATCGTTTGAAACCGACGATGCGTATGGAATGATTCCAAACGACGTATTTCCAAAAATTCCGGTGGGACGAATCACGGGTTTTGATCCCCGCAACGGAGACGCCTCGGATCCCGCGACTCTCGCCATCATGTTGCAGCAAACCGCAGACGCCTTGACTCCTTTGAAGGAAAACCGCAAGCCTCTCGTGGTTGGCCCGGCGGAACACTTGGAGATCGTGGATCCGCGATATATCGATGTGAGGCTGGATGCGTTTGTGGAGGGTTTTAACAATCATATTGACCATTTTGATTTTGACCATTACGGGTGTTCCGCATATCCCGAATTATGCGTGTTTTCTCCTCCCTATTGCATTCATTCATATACCGGATCGTGTACGGATTCAAAATCCTATGTGAATCGGTTGGAGGGCAGCAGCTTCATTGCCCTTTTTCCGAGTCATTTGACGGATGTCGCTGTATTGGCGAAAGATACCTCAAAGAATCCGTATTTCATGCTGAGCTCGTTTTCCGACAAAGATTTTCCGAAGTTTGATCTTGAAAATCGGCCCATCGTTTTCATCGCTCGCCGGGATGATTCGCTTCTTGGCATCTCTTCAACATTAGGCCGGGGCGCAGCGGCGCTCATCAGTGAACGCAATGCTCAAGTCATCGAAGAAAATTACGGGTTAATCGGAATGATTTTTGCCGGTCTTCATGAAAAACAAAAAACGGGAACGTTAGGGGAAGCATTGTTGGTGCTTAAAAGAGAATTGATCTCGCCCGATATTCCGTCTAAAAATCTGAATCCCAATGTATACGTTTTCCCCTACGCGTTTCATTTAACGGGCGATCCATCCATTCCCTTATTTTTTGACGAACCCGTTGTCGAGGCGACTCCGACGCCTTCCCCGTCTCCAGCAATCGTCACGTCCCCGATCCCCGTGATTCCCGTAGACAATACTATTGTGACTGAAACCGCTTGGGGTGACCGATACTGGGTTTCATACAGGCTTTCTGCAGCTAAAAAAGCGGAACCTTGGACACGAGTCATTGAGCTGGGAGACACGGGAAAGCTATCCACAATATTTAAAACACCCATCTCAGCATACAATCATTTATCCCATCCGTTTACGTCAAGTGATTACGCGGAACCGCTTCTTGAAAAGTTGACTCTACGCATTTATGAAAAGGAAGGCGATACTCCTTTCGAGATCTCTACGCAGATCTGCGAGGACGTGTTGGATGATTCAACTCAATTGCAGGTTTATTCAAGTGTTGTGGATTGTGCGATGGCTCCTCCGTCCGTGCTATGTGCCGGCGAAGGCAAAATGGAAGGGGTTGAAGCACGTTTCTGCGGTATTGAAGAGAATTCTAAAGGCGAGTTCGAGGTTATTGTTCTCGTTTCTACGTATACGCCGGCAGTAGCGGGTGTCCAAGACTAACTCATAAGTTGATTGCATGAAATTATTGAAAAGAAAAGGAGTGAACCTGCTCGTGTGGGGAGCCATTGCGTTAGTGATTATTTTAGGCATTTGGTATTTGGGATTCAAAACAGCGGATACAACTCCTTCTCCTTCCTTTCCCACTCCCGATAACGAACCCGTTCCAACGGCTTCACCTCCATCTCTAACCGCGACTCCTGCTCCTTCCGGAGGCGAGTTATTCGATGAAGGAGAAGCTGTGGCGCCTGCTCCGGCTGGGGATGAAGACGAATTCGCATTACCGGAATGCGGGGACGCCATTTGCCAGGCGGACGAACGGTGCGATTTGTGTCCAGCGGATTGCGGTTGCGTGGGAAACGAGTTTTGTAGCGGTGAAGACGGGCTTTGCTACGAAAGCGAGGAATGAGCCCCCGTGCTTCAAGGGCTCATGATTTCGAGCGCTTTTAAATCCCTTTTCCCAATGATTTAGCCATGGACGTATCCGAGCTATTCCAACAACCAGCAGGAATGGCGTACTTCGATTCCGCAGCTACTTCGCTGACGTGTACGCCCGCTTTGGAGAAAATGCAGGAATACTATCGGGATTACCGGGCGAACATTCACCGCGGAGCGCATCGACTAACTCTAAAAGCATCGGATGAATACGAGTCCGTTTATGGAAAATTAGCGCACTTCTTTCAAGCGGACGCGCAGGAGTTTACTGCAGTACGCAATACGACGGAAGCCGTTAATGCCGTCGCTTTGGGGTTGGAATGGAGTAAAGGAGACGAAGTCATTGTCACGGATATTGAGCATCATTCGAATCTGTTGCCTTGGCTGCGCTTGAAAAAGCAGGGAGTCCTTGTTCGCATATTGGAGTCGGATGCGGAAGGCCGCTTGTCTCCTGAAAAGCTTGTGTCCGTGATCTCCAAGAAGACGCGTTTAGTGTCATTTACTGCTTGCAGTAACGTGTTGGGCGGGACGATTCCAATAACGGATTTGGCGAGCACGGCCAAGAAAGCCGGCGCGCTCGTTTTCGTGGATGCCGCTCAATACGTGGGCCATCATCCCGTTAGCTTGAAGCAATGGCCTGTTGATTTTCTCGCGTTTTCCGGTCACAAGAGCTTTGGCCCCACGGGAATCGGCGTTCTATTTCATCGAAAGAATGTCGATCTCTCGCCTTGGTTTGTCGGCGGTGGAACCGTTCGCGACGTATCCTTATCCGATTACAACTTATTGAAGCACCGGGAGCGCTTTGAAGCAGGAACGCCGCCCATAGCTGAATGGCTGGGGCTCGGGGCCGCGTTAGATGTCATTAACCAAATCGGTTATTCTGTTATTCAGTCTCACGATCAGAAATTGATTGCCGCGATGTTGCGCGTTTTTCAAGAGTCGCCGCATGTCACGTTGTTCGGTTCGAACCAAGCGGAGGAAAAAGCAGGAGCAATATTCCCGTTTTCCGTAAAAAATGTTCCGCACCATCAAGCGGCGGTCATGCTCGATCAATTGGGGTTTGCATGTCGTTCCGGACATCATTGCGCGATTCCCCTCACTAAAAAACTGGGCGTGCCGGGCACGGTGAGGGCTTCGTTGCACGTCTACAATACGGAAGAGCAAGTGACTCGTTTCGGGGAAGCTTTAAAGACGTTGGCGGCTTTGAGTTGAATCGCGCATGGTTCTTTGTTTCGTGGCATTGTTCGTGTTTGCCGTACTCGGCATATTCTCTGCGAAATATCGCGCGCTGGCCGGTGAGGCGTTTGACTGCGTCATCCGAACCGCTACCTTTCGTCCGTGCGAGAGCAAGTTGGATGAACGGTTGAAGGCCACGATTCTGGTTCACGTCATTACGTTTTCTCCTTCGATGGCCGGAAGTTTGAATAAACATTTCCGTTTCATCTCATTTTTCTTTACGGCACTCTTCTTTGCGAGCATGTTCTACACGGCTTACGCTTCCTACAATTACGCGGTTTACGGGCATTGCGATGGCCCGCAAGGCACTGGTTTCTGTCCGTTTGATTTGGTTTTTGGGGACAACACGCCGGATGAAGTCATTCCCATTATTCCGGGAGTCGGGCCCGTGCGCGGCTCAGGGGAAATTGTTTTAGTGGAAGTGGGTTGTTTCACTTGTCCGTATACGAAGCAAACGCAGCCGGCGCTCAAGGAATTCCTTTCCAGGCATCCGGAAATTTCCCTCGAATTCCGCGTGCTTCCGCTTCCGGCTCATGAAAATAGTCTGGATGCAGCGAAAGCCTCTTTCTGCGCATTGGAACAGAATAATTACTGGGCGTACCACGATGCGTTGTTTGAACTGAACGATCGTTCTCCTGAATCGTTAATTGCGGTGGCACGCAAAATGGGTATGGACGAATCCGCTTTCCGTTCGTGTATGGGTAATGAGCAAACCGCGCAACGCGTTCAATTAGATAAGGATGCAGCCACCACTGCAGGAGTCTATGGAACCCCGACTTTCTTCTTGAACGGCATCGTCATGGTGGGTCCGCAGACCTTGCAACAATTTGAGGACGCGCTCGCAGGAAACCCTTCGAATCAAAATGTTCCGCCGGGTTCGTGTCCTCCGCCGCCGTCGGTGAGCTGAAATCAAAACGCAATTGTTTTATCATTTTCCTTTCTTCCAAAAAATCGTTGGATTGAAGATAAGCGGAGGTGGGAGCCTGTGCACGGTATTTGCAAAGAAGTTGGAAACACGCCGTTGATGGAGCTTGAATCTCCGGAGGGAGCGCGCATTTTCGCGAAGCTGGAGTACTTGAATCCCAGTGGGAGCGTCAAGGACCGCATGGCCAAGCATATGGCGGATGCGGCAGAGGCCAACGATTTATTGGGTCGCAAGCGCATCGTGGAAGCCACGAGCGGGAACACCGGCATATCGTTTGCATGGCTATCCGCTGTGCGGGGTTACGAGTTTACTGCGGTCATGCCTGAAATGGCTACCGTGGAACGCCGTTCCATCATGAAACTGTACGGAGCGAATCTCATGCTGGTATCCGCTGTAGAAGGCTATTCCGGAGCCGTAGAGAAAGCGAAAGCGGTTTCCGAGGAATCCGGCGCATGGCTTCCTTCCCAATACGATAATGTGGAAAACATTCGCGCGCACGAGGAATGCACTGGGCCTGAAATCCTGAGACAACTCGAGGAACGAAAAGCCGGTGAGTTGTCCGCATTCGTCGCCGGTGCCGGTACCGGTGGCACGTTGATTGGAGTCGCGAGAGCTGTTCGGAAATCGTTTTCAGGCGTAAAAATCATTGGCGTGGAGCCTGAGGAAAGTCCTATGATTTCAGAAGGCAGGAAGGGTTCGCATGGAATCGGGGGCATCGGCATCGGTTTTGTGCCCGGTATCATTGCCGCAAACCGTTCCATGGTGAGTGCCTGGAAGAAGGTCTCGACTCCGCAGGCAATTGCGCATTCGAGGAAATTGGCCCATCAAGGTTTTGGAGCGGGCATCAGCGCGGGAGCGAATTACGCGGCGGCTTTACATACGGCTAAAGAGCTTGGTGAAGGAGTCGTTATTACGGTGCTTCCGGATTCTTCGGATCGATATTACAGCACGACTCTCTTTCCGTCCGCCGCAGATTGAACGGATTTGAAAACGCGTTTTTTAAATGATGGGGACGTAACCGTTTCGGGTTGTGCATCGTGCCGAAACCAGATTCTTCTAATCCGTTGGCCAGTATTCACCCGCGCCCCCTGAAATACTTGAGCGAGCATTTGGAAGGGCTCGTGAAAGGCCGGTTGTGGCTGAAAATCATTATCGCAATGGTTTTCGGCATCCTGGCCGGCTTCCTCATGAGGCCTTACTTCGGTTTCATTGATCCCGCCACGTCGTATGCGCTAGGGGAATGGATGGGTTTGCCCGGCAACGTGTTCTTGCGCGTCATTCAAATGATTGTTATTCCGCTTATTTTCGCATCCATTATTCGCGGGATTGCCGCGAGCGAGAGCATGCAGCAGCTGAAAAAAAAGGGCACGGTACTCGCCATTTACTTCATTTTGACGACCACGCTCGCCATTGTAATCGGTATCGCGTTAGCTTCGTGGTTGAATCCCGGACAGTTCGTCAGCCAGGAATTCGCTGCGGACGTGATCGGCACGGATTCGCTTGAAATCAATCAGAGCCGGATGGCGACTCCTTCGTTTAAAGAAATTCCGGGGTTGGTGGGCACGTTGCTCCCCACGAATCCGTTGGGGTCTGCCATTAATGGCGAAATGTTGCAGCTCGTCATATTTTCATTGATTTTCGGGATCGCTCTCGTGAACATGGACACGAAGCAGTCGCGACCGCTGCTTGAATTGTTGGGCTCGTTGCAGCAAGTATGCATGACGATCGTCAAGTGGGCGATGTTGTTGGCTCCGCTGGCCGTGTTCGGGCTCATGGCGCAATTGACTTCGCGTTTTGGGATTGAAACGTTAACGGGCTTGTCGGCGTACGTGGGCGTGGTATTGCTGGGACTTGTTTTGCTGCTCGTTTTCTATTTGGCGTTGGTGTGGATAGTTGCGGGCAAGAACCCGTGGGTGTTCATGGGAGCCATTCGAGATGCTCAACTTCTTGCGTTTTCCACGTCAAGCTCTGCGGTAGTCATGCCGCTATCCATGCGCACTGCCGAAGAGAAGTTAGGCGTGCGTCCGTCCATTTCGCATTTTATTATTCCGTTGGGCGCCACAGTCAACATGGACGGCACGGCATTATACCAAGGAGTCGCCGCTGTTTTTCTCGCGCAAGTATTCGGCCTGGATTTGGGGCTTAGCGCGTTGGCGTTCATTGTCGTTACCGTAGTCGTTGCCTCCATTGGCGCGCCAGCGACTCCTGGCATCGGAATCGCGATTCTTTCGTTGGTATTAGGTGGAGTCGGCATTCCCGCTGCCGGAATTGCCTTGATTTTTGGAGTGGACCGCATTCTGGACATGAGCCGTACCGCCATAAACGTTACCGGGGACTTAACGGCTTGTTTGGTGATGGACAAGTGGGTGGGCGGCGAGAAAACCGCTGAAGAGCAGTTGAAGGACGAGGCGAAGCGCGAAGAGCTGCGCAAGAAGACGAAAGCCGATGTGATCACCGTGAAAGCGCCAGCTCCTAAGGCATCCAGTTCGTTGAGCCCGTGACGAACTAACCGCAATTCTTATTTTCGGGTCTCTTTCATTTCTTCCAACGCTTCCAGAACATCCACTCGTTTTCGGAATGCGTCGAACGTGTATTTCGTTTTCCTCCGCCAATTGAAGCGGCTGTTCGTTGAAGGAACATTTTGTGGCCGGGTTTCGTTCCATACATCTTCCAGATTCAACACGACGAGCGCCGCTTTTGATTTACCTAAGAAAGCGTGTGCGGCGTTTCGAACGCTTGTGGTGTCCGTTGACGGCGTCCGAAGAAATCCGTTTCGTTGAAGATACCGTGAGAAAGCCGTTCGCGTCTTGTTTCTAAACTGTTTTTCGCGTTTTGCATCGTCTGGTCTCCAAACGCGTCGTTTGGTCATAACGGAAATGTCTTTTCCGCTCCAAAACGCTGAAAATAACGGCATGTCGTGTGTATTCAAACTGGCTACCGTATTGTGAGGTACGGGTGGTGGTCGCACCTCAGTAGCCAGCTCGTACTGGAGCACGTACATGGAGAGCAATCCGTGCCGTTGCATGGCTTTGTTGACCGTGGGAGGCACGGTTCCTAGATTTTCTCCTACGATGGTGGTGTGGTGCCGACGAGATTCGAGGCACAATACCGCGTACATTTCTTCCGCGTTGTAATGAACGTACGCGCCTTCGTCCGAGGTCGCATCCTTTGGAATCATCCAAAGACGGTGCAGTCCCATGATATGGTCAATGCGTAAAATATCGGCGTACGTCATGTGATGCGATAAGCAGTTATGGAAATAGTGATACCCTTGCTCCCTCAATCGGCGCGGATGTAGCGGAAAGAATCCCCAATCTTGGCCTCGTTTGAATACTGGGTCCGGAGGAGCACCTACCCGCGCTTCCGGTACAAATGACTGGGGGTACGCCGACACGTCAAATCCTTGCGGATGGACTCCGAGAGGAAAATCGAGATACAATTGCACTCCTTGGCAACGGGCTTTCTCAGAAAGCATTCGGATTTGTTGGTCAGCTGCGAATTGGGCATAGGCAAACATTTTGATGACTTGACTCATCTTCCTTTGATTCCTTTTTTTCATCATCTTCTGCGCTCGGAATAACGCATACGCTTGCACGGTAGGGTGATTTCTCTGAAAACGCTGAAATGCCGTATAGTTTTTACCGCTTCCGGGTTTCATGGCCAGCGCCTCTGTTTCAAGGGCCTTTTTCCGTTTTTTCCAGAGAGCGGCATAGTTGAGGAAATCGTGTTCTGAAGGATTCGCTGTCGATGAACGGGTATCTGGTTTTGGAGAGCCAATCCATAATTCGTTCCAGGCGAGTCGGCTGACCGGAGAATACGGACTCACATCCCCTTCATTTTCTAAGAACAAGGGAAGCCAAGGAAGTGTTGCCACGACGCCCCCTTTCATTTCTTTTATCCAGCCAACGAACGCGCTCCATGCGGTATACGCGGGGTACGGGTTCTTCACGGAGTGAAATGCATGAAGGGGTAAAAACACGCCCCATGTTTTTCTTTGATGAGGAGCAGCTGCTTTACGAGGTGCGGTTATGACGTAGGCACTCGCTTTTTTCTTTTTAATTCGCATATGTAATTGGTGGTACCCCCATGGCAGCTTCGTTGGAATTCGGATGTCCTTTAACAAAAATGCGTGTCCGTTTGGTCCCCATCGTTGTTTCGTACGCGCGTTTTTCATTCGAGCGACTCCCCGACGTATTTCTCCGTTTTCTAATTGTAGCAAGTACGAATAGGTTGCTTTCGATTCGCTTTCGGGAATACGAATTGGTACGTGAAGCGTTTCCTTGTCCCAGTTAATGATTACGGGGTCCAGCGTTCGCCGCCATTTCAATAATTGTTCTTTTTTAAGCCAGGATGCTGCCTCTTCTTTTTTATGGATGGGGCAACCCAACGCATTCAGAAGGGCCAGAATGGTTCGTTCAGGAGGCCGCCTTTTTTTTCCGGAGGCGTCTTGGTACTGCGTTTGGATTCCATACTGCCGTGCCAGCGTATTAAGCGCAAGATGATTCATATGGTTTTCACGGGAACCAACAGGGATACGGGAAACCGTTGCATGAGATCTGCGCATGCGATCGTTGGTTGCCCGCGTCTTTGAGTAGCAATAATGATTTCGTTTGTAAAAATATTTCTCCACGTGTTGGGTGCGTTCGACGGCAGTAGCACGTGCGTGTTTTCCCAAGCTCGTTTTCCAAATGGTATTCGTTGATTCTTGCATAGCGTCGCAACAAGTCGAGGAACAACGACCATGACTGCATCATTCTGATGTTGACGAAGATATCCGAACGCGTGATGTTTTTTCGGGCCTTGGAAGTAGAGTGGACTATACGTTCCTTTTTCAAACAGGACGCGGTGTTGCTTTCGCAGTTGAAGGCTCGAGCGCACGACGAATAGTTTAATACGTCCATCCGAACGGTGTTTCAGCCATTGTCGTATACTGGATGGAGTAGCGGTTCTCGGAAGTCGTTTCATTTTTTTCTGCAGGGATGCATACGAAACGGGTGTTCGGTTGTCTGGATCCGTTAAGGAGTAATTCCAGCTTTCGCTTCCTTGGTATATATCCGGAACGCCTGGAAACGTGATTTTGATGAGGGTTTGAGAAAGAGAGTTCCATATGCCAAACTCTGCTACGCGGTCTTTAAACACGCGGAATGAGTGAAGAAACGCTTGGTTTCTTCGAGGATGCATTACGCGGTCAATGAACTGCTGGGTTGCTTCTTCGTATGCTTGTGATGGAGCCGTCCAACTGGAATGCTCCTTGGCTTCCCTCAACGCTTTCGTCATGTGCTCTTTAAGTCGATCGCGAAACAACCCAGTAGGTTTTCCGAACGGTTGGGCTCCCAGCAACGTTTGATAAAAATAATATTCTTCATTGGGGGTAGGAATGGCGCTTCCGTTTTTTTTTTGCTTCCAATGCGCGTTGAGGTGAGCCCATTTACGGAGATGCGATTTCCATTCGTCCGGAATTTCAGACAACACGTTCAACCGTGCCCGCGCATCTTCCCCTCGCTTCGTATCGTGCGTACTGGATGCGTTGAGCGACAACGGGTTCGATTGTTGGCGCTGAACCCCGAATGCGTGCATGGATTCCGGGCTTATTCCGAATCGAGCGGGGTTTCCGCCGACTTCATTGAGGGACAGCAGGCGGTTGTACCGGAACATGAACGTGTCCTCGAAACCTTTTGCCATGACTGCGCCCGTGTATTGTTGGAAGCGTGTCACGAATGCTCGGGAAGGGGAACGATTACCCGCGGTCTCGAAAGACTGTTGAAGCAGTCGGAATAGGCGTTGTTGTTTTTTTGACTTGGATGCTACGGCGCGAAAAACGTCTTGCATCGTTTGTTGGTCTTTAACGTTCCAATGTTTTTTTTCAAAATAGGTGCGGTATACGGGAAATGCCGCCATAAGTCGACACAACGCTTTCGCCACTTCTTCCACGGATTGGTCACTTCGGGGTTTCTTCGAAGTTGCGAGCGCCATGCGGGCCAGATTCTTTGCATCCCCAAAAAACAAGTTGCGGGCTACTTGAAGTCGGGTGTGGAAGGCGCGTTGTTCGGGAGATCCGTGTACTCCCGTAAACGCGGTATATATTTCATTAAATGCCGGCTCCTTTTTTTTATCCACGAATAATCCGTTCACGTTATAGAGAAACTCGTACCCCGTTGTTCCTTGGATGGGCCAATCATTAAGCACTTCATTTTCTGCCAATATTTTTTCAATGATGATGTAGTCGCGCACGGTTTTCCGAAGCCTGGCTAGATACCCGCGGGGGTCCTTCAATCCGTCGACGTGGTCGACTCGAAAACCGATGATTCCTTTCCATCGCGACATACGGCGTATGAGTCGATGCGTGGCTTTGAAGACGCGGGGATGTTCTACGGAGATGGCTATGAGGCCATTGATGTCGAAGAATCTACGGTAATTGGTTTCGTGTGCCGTGGTTCTCCAGTCCGTGAGGCGATAGTGCTGCTGTTCCATCCACTCTTCCAATACTTTTCGATCTGGAGCGTGCCCGCGAAACGATGCTTGCACTCTGCCATGACTATTTCGAGGCAGCGCGATCGGGAAAAGGGTATCAAAATATCGGACGCGCCACCCGTTTTTCCATTCAATTATCAGTTCGCTGTCCCGAAGACATTGCGAATACGGTTTGCCGAGAAACGGCGCCAGCACCCTTCCTTTCAATGCAGGGGAAGGGTGGTTCCAATCCACGTCGAAAAAAAAGCGGTACCGCGATCCTTTTCCTTTAAGTAGTACATCCATCAACCACGCATTATCCCGATCGTATGCCATGTGGTTGGGCACGATGTCTTGCAGCCAGTTCATTTTTTTCCTCCGAACGGCTTTCAGTAATCGTTGGAAACCCTGCGTTCCTCCGAGCTCGTTCCGGATTTGCCGAACGTTAACGATATCATATCCGTGCATGCTTTTTTTACGGGCTTGGAAGATCGGGCTGGCGTAAATGGTGCTGACTCCCAGCGAATCCAGGTATGGGATGATTTTCGCCGCGTCACGAAATGCGAATTCCGGGTTGAATTGCAATCGGTATGTAGCCACGGGTGCGTGCATCAGAACTTGACCCCTACTTGGCGGCTCAGTTGAGCGAACGCGTTCGCCCATTGTTGGGCGTGAACGCCTCCTTTTTTCGACGCCTTCTCTTTTGGTTCAAAATATTTTTTTCCAATGATAAATACTTGGTTTTGCAGTTCTCGCCAATCGGGTTCGATGGGCAGGTGAGCGTAGAGCACGGAAAGGCGCAACAGCGTCTCGATCCGGCTGACCTGGAGGGGGTCTTCGGCCCAACGCGCTGTTTCGTTGTTGAGGCGGGCTTCGGCTTCCATTCGGACCGGTTGCCAGTCCGTCAAGATGGAAAAACGGTTGATCTCCAAAGCGGTTTTTTCCAGCGCATTCCAGTCGAGATCAGGTGCTTTAAGTCCTTGAATCAATTCGTTCTGGAACACTTCTTCCGCCGCAATTTGAAGGGGGCCGAGCCGGTGAATCCCCAAGTCATTCACGTACCGTATGAGCGTATAATGATCCTCGAAAATTTTTTTATAGAGCACCAACGCGTTCTTTACGGATGAATCGAGAATATAGTCGATGGTTTTGCGCTGCTCGTCCCGGAAAAGGTCTCTCAAGGAGTACCGTCCGGCTTCAAAGTGTTTTTCGATGAGGTGAGCAAGCTGGGGTACTTCCGCTTTCTCGAATTGCTCGCGCAATTCCTGTTTGAGCTGTGTAAAGTCTTTTTCATTTCGATAAGGCCGCACGCCTCCAAACAAGTTGTGGTCTCCCAGCCACAAGACCCCGTAACTGACGTGTTGCGTTTCCCTTGTGATGCGGGAGGAAATGCGTAACTGCCCGACGGAAAGCCGGTGTTTCCCAGACTCCGTTATTTCGTTGGCTTTTTCTTCTACTTGATAACAGTACATGTTGAATGCGCGATTCCGCGTGTTGTCGAAAATGCTTGAGAGGGCGAAATGGGCCGCTACTTTGACGAGGTCCAGGGAAGCGGGTTTTACGAATCGGTGGAACACGTTGGCTCCATGCCCGACTTCGGATACATTACTTGGCGCTTTTTCCAGCAACCGGACGAATGTGCTTTCCAGGTCTTCTCCGGATACCTCTTGGGCCAGTTGGGACGCCCGCGCGGCGTATTGAATGACTTGAACGGTTTCAATGCCCGATATTTCATCGAAGAACCATCCGCAGCTCGTGTACATGAGCATGCCGTGGCGCGACATTTCCAGTAGCTTCAGGAGCCTCTGTTTTTCGTCGTCTGAAAGCGGGCGGATCCCGTGCGCCGTAAAGAAGGCTTCGACGTTTTCCGCGGAGCGGTCGAGTACTACCGAGATATAATCGTCTCGCGTTTGCCACGGATCTTTGACGTATGCAGCCGCTTCCCTTTCGTAGATGCCCATTAGGTGGGTTCGCAGCCAGTCCAACGCATTTCGTAAGGGTTCGCGCCAGCGTTGATGCCAGCCCGGTCTGCTGCCGCTGTTGCATCCGCAGTCTTTCCACCATCGGTCCACGCCGTGCGCGCAGCTCCAAGCGCTTCGTTCCGCGATAGTGACTTCGTGTTCAGGAGGATAACGCTCCAGAAATTCCGCATAGATCGTTATCTTGGCGAGTTCGCGGCTCTCCAAGTAATGCAATCCATATCCTAAGGCCATTTCGCCTTTCTTTTGGTGGTGGCCGTACGTTTCCCCGTCCGTTGCCACGTGCACCAACTGCGGCTTGTCCTTGGGTGAAAACCCTTCGAGAATCCGATGCGCGAATCGTTCCCCGTTCTTCAATAAGCCCCCGAACGCGATGTCTTGTGAAATGGGTTTGTCGTAAAAAAAGAGGGTGATGGTTTTTCCTGACGGTAGGTGGCATAGGTATGGGTACTGCGGGGCAATGCGGCTATCGGATACGTCGACCCATCGTCGTCCGTTGATGCGCCGCACTTTTTTGGCTTGCCGGGGATCCAATACCGTGAACCGTATTCCGTGTTGCGCAAGGACCTCAAGCGTTTCGGTGTCCACCGCGGTTTCGGGAAGCCACATGCCTTCGGGGTCTCGGCGAAAACGCTTCTTGAAATCTTGGATTCCCCAGCGCACTTGCGTGATTTTGTCTCGCGGGTGCGCGAGTGGCATGATCATGTGGTTGTATACCTGCGCCATGGCGGCTCCATGCCCGCTGAATTTTTTCATGCTGTTTTCGTCCGCTTCAATGATCGCTGCGTACGTATTTGGTTTATGCCGTTCCATCCAGGATAATAACGTGGGCCCGACATTGAAGCTGATCGTCGAAAAATTGTTGATCAAGTCGGTGATCAACCCGTGCTCGTCGATGACTCGGGCCGTGAGGTTGGGTTTGTAACATTCTTCCGTGATGCGGTCATTCCAATCGTGGAACGGATAAGCGGCTTCCTGTATTTCCACTTCCTCCAGCCACGGATTTTCGCGCGGGGGCTGATAGAAGTGTCCGTGTATGCAAACGTGTTGGTTCATTCGTTGTTCACCTTTTCCAATAGGATCGAATGCATGTTCTTTAAGCGTATGGCCTTGTCGGGAGCTAGCGGGTTTGCTTTCCTTTGATTATTTTCGGAGTCCCAGACCCTTTGCCATCGTTCGCCCCGGAACGGTAAATGAATGGTTATGGGCGGGCGCCCGAAGTGAAAAATCGCTAGTACCTGAGACCGGTATCCCTTGCGACTCAGGTACAACACCTTGTTTTTTTTGTCCGCCCACGCATGGGTATACCGGCGTTTGGGATCCGATAGCGCCGGAATGGTTTTTCTGAGGGAAGAGAGCGTTTGATACGCTTCCCTTAAATGACGCGCCTTTCCCGTGAATGGTTTGGTTTCACTGAGTATTGAACGAAGGAAGGTTTTAGGATCTTGTGGATCCGCCAAGCGGTCTTTCCATCGAAAGGCTGAAAATTCTTTCTTACGGCCGCTGCGAACCGCCTGAATCAAACGGGCATCCGAATGGCTGATAAAATACTGGAACGGATGTCGTTCGCCATACTCTTCTCCCATAAACAACATGGGCGTGTATGGCGAAAAAAACAATAGGCTGGCCGCGACCTTCAGTACTGGAAATGAAACCAGGGACGACAAGCGTTCTCCGAGAGCCCGATTGCCGACTTCGTCATGGCTTTGGATAAATGAAACAAAGTGCCGAGGTGACATATCATGGGTCGCATTGCCGTGATGGCGCTTTCGGTACCGCGAGTATTGGCCCGAATAAACGAATCCTTCATTCAGGCACTTGACGAGGGAGTCCAGTCCCTTAAAATCCTCGTAGTAGCCCTGCGTTTCATGCGTGAGGAGTCCATGGATGCTGTGATGAAAATCATTCAGCCACTGCTCATTGATTCCATACCCTTTTTGGGTCCATGGGCGCACGACTTTCGAATCATTCAAATCGCTTTCGGCGATGAGTATGCGTTGGCGGCCGCTTTTTTTCTCATACCGCGTTACTTCTTCTGCGAGTTCCTTGAGCACGTGTTTTCGGCTCCGGTCGAAAATCGCGTGAATGGCATCCAACCGCAGTCCATCCATTCGATAATGCGCCATCCAATGCAAGGCATTCTGAATGAAATACGCGCGTACGGGTTGAGCGTTTTTTCCGTCGAAGTCGATGGCCTTTCCCCACGGCGTGGAATAACGTTCCGTAAAGTAGGGTCCGAAATCCGCGAAATAATTGCCTTCCGGACCCAAATGGTTGTACACCACGTCTAATAGGACGGCGATGTTTTCTTGATGGGCCGCGTTGACGAGCCTTTTCAATCCATGTGGTCCTCCGTACGAATGCTGAACCGCGTAAGGGTATACGCCATCGTACCCCCAATTGCGGGTTCCTGGAAACGGGGATACGGGCATGAGCTCCAAAGCAGTAATGCCGAGTTCCTTGAGTTCGCGTAATCTGCGGATCACGCCATCGAAGGTTCCTTTTCGAGTAAACGTGCCCACATGCAGTTCGTATATTATGAGGGACGCGGGATTCGGACCTCGCCAATGATCGTCATCCCATTCGAACACGTTATGGTCAACGAGTTCCGATGATTGGTGAACGCCTTCCGGCTGGAAATGCGATGCGGGATCCGGGCGGTCCAATGTTTCATCCAACAAAAAGGAATAGCGCGTTCCCATTCGCGCTCCGGACAAGGTAGTACTCCAAATGCCGTTGTATTCCCGTTTCATGGATTGCACGTCGTCCTTAACGCGCACCGCCACATGGTTTCGATGGGGCGCCCATACATTGAAACGCGCTTCGTCGTTATTCAACAGGGGTCCGTGAAGCATTCGATTCATTCCCCGCATTTCAAGAATATGGCGCCCAGCGGCGGAAGTGTCAAACTCAGGACAATGCCTTTTTGCGCGTGCTCTCGTGTTTTAACCTGCCCCAAATTGCCTTGACCGCTCCCGCCATAATCAGCGGAATCCGTATTCAGTATTTCTTTCCAGACTCCTTTTCGTTTAACATGAATGGGGTACGCGGTGCGAGGCACCGGCGTGAAGTTCAGTACCACCAATACATCTTCCTTCGCGTCATGCGTTTTCCTCAGAAAACTGACCACTCCGGCTTGGCGGTCCCACCATTCGACCCATTCGAATCCGTCGGGTTCGAAATCCCTTTCATGAAGGGATGGTTCGTTGCGGTAGGCGCGCGCCAAATCTTGGGTGAGTCGTCGAATGCCCTGGTGAGGAGACTGCTCCAATAGATTCCAGTCCAGTTTTTTTTCATGCGACCACTCCGTCCATTGCCCGAACTCGCCTCCCATGAACAACAGTTTTTTTCCGGGGTGCGCAAAAAAATAGGCGAGTAACAAACGCATGTTAGCCAATTTTTGCCATTCGTCTTTGGGCATCTTGTTCAACAGAGATCCTTTTCCGTACACGACTTCATCGTGGGATAACGGGAGAATAAAGTTTTCAGAGAATGCGTACAAGATGCTAAACGTGAGTTGGTCGTGATGGAATGGACGAAACACCGGGTCTTTGGAAAAATAGGTTAGCGTATCGTGCATCCAACCCATGTTCCATTTCATGCCGAACCCCAGTCCGCCTGCGTACGTGGGCCGCGATACCATGGGCCAAGCGGTCGACTCTTCCGCCGTCATCTGGACGTCCGGAAATTCTCGGTAGACCGTTTCATTCATTTTTTTTAAGAAGTCGATGGCTTCCAAATTTTCTCTTCCTCCTCGCACGTTCGGCGTCCATTCCCCGGGCTTACGCGAGTAATCCAAATAGAGCATGGACGCGACCGCGTCCACGCGCAGCCCATCGGCATGGTATCGGTCGAGCCAGAAACAGGCGTTGCTCGTCAAATACGAGCATACCTCTTTTTTCGTGAAATCAAAGGTATAACTGTTCCAGTCCGGCTGAATGCGGCGGCGCGCGTCATCCGGTTCGAACAAATGCGTGCCGTCGAAAAATGCGAGGCCGTGTTCGTCGGACGGAAAATGCGAGGGCACCCAATCCAGAAACACGCCGATATTCTTCTGGTGCAAGTAATCGATGAAATACTTCAAGTCTTCAGGCCGCCCGTACCGGCCAGTCGGCGCATAGAATCCCGTGGTTTGATACCCCCAGGATCCGTAGAACGGGTGTTCCATGATCGGCAGTAATTCGATGTGCGTAAACCCCAAATCGTTTACGTAATCTGCCACCAACGGTGCCAGCACTTGGTACTCCACGCGGCCGCCTTCCCCGCTTTTCCATGAACCCATATGCATCTCGTAAATGGATAGGGGCGCGTCATGCGCATTTCGTTTCCGGCGTTGGCTCATCCACGCGCGGTCCTTCCATTCGTATGAATCGGAATGAACGATGGATGCAGTCGCCGGAGGCGTCTCCCATTGAAACGCGAAGGGATCGCCTTTATCGGTCCGGTAACCGCCTACGCGCGACTCAATGAAATACTTGTACCGCGCTCCCCTTGGGACTCCGGGAAGGAAGCCGCCCCACGTGCCCTCGTCGCCTGCGATCAGCGGGTGAGCTTGTTTGTTCCAATCATTGAAATCACCGATGATGGAAACTTTTTTTGCGTGCGGGGCCCAAACCCCGAAACTCGTGCCGGACGTGCCGTCCACTTCCATGATGTGGGCCCCGAATTTTTCATACAAACGACTGTGCGTTCCTTCCTTGAAGAGATAGGCATCCATTTCACTAAGTCGCCGGTACTCCCACACTTCCGATGCCACGCTACTTGCGTTCCTCTTTTTTTTCTGCGGATTCATATGGTTTTCCTAGAATGGCTTGAATGCCGCGCACGGGAACGAGCACCCATTCCGGTCGGTTGTTCAACTCGTACCCCAACTCGTAAATCGCTTTTTCCAACAGGAACGAGTCCAACAGCAATCGGTAGGTATTCTTGTCCTTGGGAACGATGTCGGTGCGCGCAACGGTTTTTTCGTACGATTCCAAAAACGCTTGCTTGACGCTTTGGAACCATTGCTCCGTCCATTGTTCTGCAAACGCACGGTCCTCCATCTTCAAAGACAGGTTCGATTGCAGCATGGAATACGCCACATAATGAAACGACCGAATCATTCCCGCGACATCCCGCAACGGGGAACGTTTTAAACGTCGCTCACCGAGCGGCCGTGCCGGCTCGCCTTCGAAGTCGATGATCACGTAGTCGTTTCCGGTAAACAGGACTTGACCCAAATGGTAGTCTCCGTGGATGCGCGTCTTCAACGCCACAAACTTCTTGCCCCGAATGGCTTCGAATCGGCGCAGCACTTCCTGCTGGTTTTCAAGGACCCATTTCAGTTCCTTCGCGGTTTTTTCATCTTGGGGGGACGCCGTATTGACGAGTTCGAACACGCGGTCGGCGTACGTAATCATGGATTGGGAAATGGATAGGGAATCCCAGTGCCCGAAGGGTTCGGGGGCGAGATCCGCGTCCTCCCCGTCGCTGGTAAGCGCCAGGTGGAATTGTCCGGTGCGTTCGCCCAACAATTTCACTTGTTCGAGGAAAACCGGGCCCACTAACGTCTTGATGTCTCCGCTCAATTTGTTGTCGGATGAAGGCGCGTGCTGTTCTTTTTGTTCCATCTGCGTTTTTTGGGGGAGCACGCGGTCCATGAAGTGATTGAACTCGTCGGAAAACAATTTCCAGGCCGATCCCTGGTTTTTGATGAATGGTTGCAGGACGGCTACGGTAGCGTCCTCCAAGTTGCGCTCGCGGTATACGATGCCTCCCAGCAAGGCGGGCGAATAGGCGAAACGGTTTTTCGTGAGCCACCGCGTGATCTCGAGTTCCGGATTTGGTCCGTGGGACGTTTTTCGGATGAACTTGATGATGAGTTTGTTCCCATAAACCACGGAGGTGTTGCTTTGGTCCGCGGATAAAACGGAGGGCTGGAGCTCGGGAGAAAGGGCATCCAATGATTTAAGCGACATCGGGGAAAAGCCGTCCATTCTTCCTCTGGATCCCAATCCGATTTCCCCCCGATTTTTCGAAACCAGTTTCAAGAGTTCCCGGCAGAACGCTTCGTCGTATAACGCATCAAACAAGATGCCTTCCTCTTTCCCGGCTTTGATGTGCGCGATCACGGATTCGGGGTGTTGTTCTCCCAAGGCTTTCGCTTTTTCTTCTCGGGCGAATGCCGCTGGAAGCAGATAGGTTTCGGGTGCTCCTTCCACGTAATTCACGTCGAGCACGAGGATGCCTTGAATGCCTTTCTTGATCTTTCCTATGGGAATGGCTTCTCGCACGTCCACGTAATCGATTTTTCTTCCTTTTCCGCCGAACCATCGGCACTTCTTCAGGAAATCCCGAAGCACGTTTTCCTCCAGTTTTTGTTTCAACGCGCCGCGCGTCGGCTTCCACAAGCTTTGTTCGGTGGGTAATACGATTTTTTTTGCGGGAGTCGAAGTGGATTTCACGTCCGGATTCTCGAGCACGAAGAGATAGTATCCGAAGGGACCGAACGTGAGCGGGTAGGGTGTTTTTTCAATGGCCGGGAATTCGATGCTTCCGAATGCTTCGCGGGGAATGCCTTGAACGTATGGGGACAAGTCCAATGACGCGGTTTGCGGTTGTCGGGACAAGTTGACGGTCACCAGCAGGCGTTCGCCATCGATTTCTCGGACGAATGCCAGAATTTTGGGGTTGACGTTCTGCAAGAAACGGAGGCTTCCTCTCCCGAACGCCTTGAACCGCTTGCGAATGGAAATCATTTTCTTCATCCACCACAACAGGTTTTGGTGGTGCGACTGGTTGGAGACGTTGATGGTCTGGTAATGGTATTCGGGGTCGATGATGGGCGGCAAATACACTTGTTGCGGATTGGCTTTTGAAAATCCTGCGTTCGTGTCCGCATTCCATTGCATGGGCGTCCGCACGCCATCGCGATCCCCCAGGAAATAGTTGTCGCCCATCCCGATTTCGTCACCGTAGTAGATGACGGGCGTTCCAGGCAGCGTAAACAACAATACGTTCATGAGCTCGATTTTCCGGCGGTCATTTTCCAGTAATGGCGCGAGCCGTCGGCGAATGCCTAGATTGATGCGGGCCTTGCGGTCTTTGGCGTACATGCTGTACATGTAATCGCGTTCTTCGTCCGTAACCATTTCGAGCGTGAGTTCATCGTGGTTGCGCAAAAAGACGGCCCACTGGCACGTATCGGGAATGATAGGGGTATGACGAATGATTTCCATTAGCGGAAACCGGTCTTCCATCTGCACGGACATGAACATGCGCGTCATCAGCGGAAAGTGGAAGGCCATGTGGCACTCGTCGCCTTTACCGAAATAGTTGACGGCATCCGTGGGCCATTGGTTGGCTTCGGCCAGCAGCATGCGGTTCGGGAACTTTTTATCGATGCGCGCTCTCAGCTTTTTTAGGAACGCATGCGTTTCCGGAAGGTTTTCGCAATTCGTGTCTTCGCGCTCGAAAAGATAGGGTACGGCGTCCAATCGCATGCCGTCCACGCCCAGTTTGAACCAAAAGTCCACGACATTGAAAATGGCTTTTTCCACGAGAGGCGAATTGAAGTTCAGGTCCGGTTGCATGGAATAAAACCGGTGCCAATAATACGATTTCGCTACCGGATCCCACGCCCAATTCGATGATTCGAAGTCCTTGAAGATGATGCGCGCGTCCTTATACTTGTCCGGCGAATCATTCCACACGTAAAAATTGCGCCATTCCGAATCCTTGGGCGCGCGCCGCGATTTCTTGAACCACGGGTGTTCGACCGATGTATGGTTGAGCACGAGTTCCGTGATGACACGAATTCCTTTTCGATGGGCTTCGCGTAGCAATACCTTGAAGTCGCGTACGGATCCGAATGTCGGGTGCACGCCCGAGTAATCGGCAATATCGTATCCGTCGTCTTTCATGGGCGAGGGATAAAACGGCAATAGCCAGAGGGCGGTGACACCCAAATCGCGCAGGTAATCGAGTTTTTCAATCAATCCTTTAAAGTCGCCGATTCCGTCACCATCGCTGTCGAAAAACGTTTTCACGTGCACCTCGTAGATCACGGCATCCTTGAACCAAAGCGGATCGTTTTCCAACGTTGAATCGTTAGCCACTATTCAGACACCTCACGAAATATAGTAATCAAATGACGTTTCGCCTTTAATATCCTGTTTTAATGCAGTGGACGTTGCTTGGTTTTCTTTCATTGAATGGTCGCGTTCTAGGGTTTTTCGCAACGCCGCCCTTTTTTCCTCGGGGATGCGCCGCACCCTCAAGCCCCCCCGAATCCTCAAAACCTGTGCCGGGGTTTCGGGCGTCAACGAGATGAACGCGCTTCGCCCGTCCCACACCACGCTTCGTTGATGGATCAGTTCGTCTACGGCCATCCGTTCTCCTTCTCCGGGCTTCGCCCATTCCGGCAACTCCATCCAACCGCTCTGCGGGTTGACGGGATCTAACGAGATGGCGATCAATAACGCGTTCGATCCGTCCGTCTCTTGTTTTTCGAACGTCAGGATGTGGTCGTTGTTTATTGCTAACATGCGCGCATTGAACGTTTCCTGAAGCGCTTTGTTTTCAACGCGTATCCGATTGATGCGCTCCATGTATTCCCGTATGCCGCTTTCGGGGCCCCAATCCCATTTCTTTATCTCGTACTTTTCCGAGTCCTGATACTCCTCTTTTTCCGGAAGCGCCAAATGTTCTTCCAGTTCGAATGCGGGTCCGTAAACCCCGTAGTTCGATGAAAGGGTGGCGGCCAACGCCAAACGAATCTTGAACGCGGGCTTCCCTCCTTTTTGCAGAATGGGGGCCAAAATGTCCGGCGTGTTCGGCCAGAAGTGGGGGCGGAAGTAATCGCATTCAGGCCGGCGCATCAATTCCTTCACGTACTCCGTGAGCTCCCATTTCGTGTTCCTCCACGAAAAGTAGGTATACGATTGCGTGAAACCGGCTTTGGCGAGACGATGCATGACTTTCGGTCGCGTGAATGCTTCTGCCAGAAAAATGGTTTCAGGATGCGTTTTCTTGATGGTGCGGATCAACCATTCCCAAAACGGAAAAGGCTTGGTGTGCGGGTTGTCAACTCGGAAAATACGCACTCCTTTTTCAATCCAAAATAGAACGATGTTCTTGAGCTCTTCCCATAACGCCTTCCAGTCTTCGGAATCAAAGTCAAACGGCACGATGTCCTCATACTTCTTCGGCGGGTTTTCCGCGTGATGGATGCTTCCATCCGGCCTCCACTTGAACCACTTCGGGTGCTGCTTGATATACGGATGATCCGCGGAGCACTGGAACGCCATATCTAGGGCCACTTCAATGCCTTGCTCTCTCGCTTTTCTCACAAGGGAATCGAAATCCTTAAGTGTTCCCAACTGGGGGTGTATGGCGGTATGGCCTCCGAGATGCGAGCCAATGGCCCACGGACTGCCGGGTTCGCCGGGTTCGCAAGGCAGCGTATTGTTCTTTCCTTTGCGATTCGTTTCGCCGATGGGGTGGATGGGTGGAAGGTATAGCACGTTGAAATGCATGTGCTTGAGCAGGGGAAGCCGTTTTTCAACATCCTTGAACGTTCCATGCGTTCCGTCGTCCGACGTGGAACGCGGGAACAACTCGTACCAAGTACTGAATTCAGCTTCCTTTGATTCAACCCATAGTTCGATGACTGGAGACTGGGTTACGCGTTTCCTCGAATAAGCACTCATATTTTTCGCTAACGCGTCCGATAGCGCAAGAGTTACGGCCTTCCCCCCATTTTCTTTCCGGATTTGTTTGGCCCAGCTTCTAAGTTGTCTCTGAACTACTCCTTCCACTGCGTTCATAGCCTCTTCAATCATCAGTATGCCTACGTTTATTTCTATGACTACATCTTGTTTCAACGTCCACTTCTTCCCAAGCAACTTTTGCCATGAACGAAATTCATCCTCCCATGCGTTTACGGCATATTCGTATGCCCCTATCTCCTCAGGAGTAAATACTCCTTTCCAGCGGTCGTTTTCCACGATTTCCATTCGCTCCTCTTTCCATTCCTTATCTCCTTTCCTTCGGTGCAGAAGAACCGCTTGAAGAACGGTATGGCCATGTGAGAACACATCGGCTTCAACGCGAAACGCTTTTCCGATGACGCTTTTTGCCGGAAATCGTCCTTCATCCATTCCGGGGGAAACGTTTTCTATGACGCAGGGAACGGGTAGCTTTGGCGTTGATTCCTTATGTTCTTTTAAAGGAGTCTTTAGTTCTTGCGCTCTTGGCTTGGTTTCGGGAGTTATCTGAACAGGTATGTTGACTTCTTGCTTTATGTTCGTGCTTGTTCTCCCTTGCGAGAGTTGAGTCGTGAGCTCTTTGATTTTTTTTCCAGAAGGCAGCGTTTTACCCAAATAGCGCCTGACCTTCTTCACTTTTGTAGGAGAAACGCGAATGGATTGGGCTAGGTAGTAGTAAGTGATTCCCCCGTGTTTTTGTTTTTCGATGAAAGCCATTTGTCCTGTTCCTTTCAATTCTCACTTGTAGTCATATGTGCTAATTTCATATTATGACTACACTTTGCTCCTTTTTAAACATTGTGGTCATACGTTTCCATATGTAGTCATATTTCTGTGTTTTCTTCTAAGGCAATAGAACATGGATGGTTTCCCTATTTTGTTTATTTCCTTTTCCCGCTGCTGGAATTGCCTTGATTTTTGGAGTGGACCGCATTCTGGACATGAGCCGTACCGCCATAAACGTTACCGGGGACTTAACGGCTTGTTTGGTGATGGACAAGTGGGTGGGCGGCGAGAAGACAGCTGAACAGCAATTGCGCGACGAGGCGAAGCGCGAAGAACTGCGCAAGAAGACGAAAGCCGATGTGATCACCGTGAAAGCGCTGGCATTGAAACCCGTGAATACGAACGCGGATCACTGAAAAAAATAGTAGTCTCTTGTAGTATGCGCGTATTCTTCTAGGGGTTCAGCCCGTTGGAGACGTCATGTACGGTGCGAACGCCCACGGGTAATTATTCAGGAGAACGCCGAGCACGAGGATTGGCACCACCGAAAAAAGGTATAATGCGAGCATCGTGAGCGGATACTTAAGCGCCGGATGCAGTTGCCTGCTTCCGGTTGCCCCGAAGCTAAGGAATGGCGGCCATGCGATCAACCCGTACGTGAACACCATGACCGGTGTGAAGATGAAGAAAGCCAGCGGATTCGTGAACACCGAATAAATCACGCTTTCGGCGTAAAGCCCCCAGATTCCGGCCAGCAAAAACACTTCGCGGCCGGAATAGCCGTACCGGGAAAGCAGGAAGTACCAGCCGAAAACGAATCCGGTGAACGTAAACAGGTTGAACGCCCAGTGCTGCAGTATTCGTTGGGCGTACAGCATGATCGTGAACCCTTCGGAAATCGCGTACGGGAGGGCGGCAAACGTTTCCTCGAGCAAGACGGTTCCGAAGCCTAGCGCAACGAACTTGGAAAAACGGGTGCCTGGAAGCGAGCGGATCGCGGCCGCAATTTTTTCCCGGTTTAGCCAGCCGAACCCTCCGAATCCAGCTACCCATATCACGTAGTAAATGAATCCCGCGTTTTGGACAACGAGCGCTGAATAGATGGTCCAGAAGACGATGCCGACGGCGAGCCACGCGAGCAAGGCCTTGTCGAATATATCCATGACTTCTTTCACGTCCTCGCGGATTATAAATTCTGTTATCGCACCCGCGCCTTACTTACTCAATAGTTCGACCGCACGGCAAATCATTTATCCGGAAAAGGCCGTGGATGCGAGCCCTGCCATCCGCGTGCCGAGCGACGGCGAGCCCACGTCTTCTCCCACATTCACGCAAGCTCCCGGTCTGAATGCAGGGGGGAAGGGGTTCACAACGACTTTTCTTGGGAAGAAAGCTCGGCCAAAGAGTGTTTGACGAGCGACTTTTTGATCGACCTTTTTTGAAAAAGGTCGGAATGCAGGGAGGGGAGGAGGGTTACCGCCGGTTATTCGGAAGGCGCCGGATCGGCTTCCCGTTGGTATTGTTCTACGATGCTTTTCCAGAGCAGTTCGTCGCTCTCTTTTTGCGCGAGCTGTTTGAGCAGGAGTTCGGGATCCCGTTTCCATGCGAGGACGGCGTTGGCGTGTTTTTGGAAGGTGGTGAACGCGCTTGCCCTGGGTTGGGCCGCGTCAAGCTTTGTTTCAATGACGCCCAGGTTGATTTTCTTGCGCAATCCGATGAAGCCGATTTCTACTTTGATGTTTTCCAATGGGACGGTGTTTTGTTCTGCGTAGGCGCGCCTGTAGACTTCGAGCTGGCGTCGGTGCTCTGAATCGCGGCGGGTGTCCTTGTCGGTTTTCCAGTCGAGTAGGAGATAGTTTTCGGCGTTGCGGAATACGGCGTCGATCTTGCCTTTGAAGCGCATTTCGGTGTCGGTGGCCGTCAGGCGTTTTAGAGGAAGATCAATATCTACTTCGGTTCCAACGACCTCGGGGTATTCGGCTTTCACTTGGGTGAGGGTGTTCCGTATGCCTTGCTCGAATGGTTTTACGTCCTCTTCAAGAATAGGTTTCTCGTTTTTCACGATTTGTTCGGCAAGCGCATGAACTTTCAAGCCGAGCAATAGCGCGGGGGACGTTTCCCGGATGCCGAGGATGCGGTCAATGAAGTATGCGTATGGGTCGGTTCGCAGGCTGGAATAGGATAGGTGGTTGAGTTTTTCGAAGTGGCTTTTCACGAAGTCCATGAGCCACGGCTGCTTGTCTTCGAGCAATTGCTTTGCGTTGTCCGTGTCGCCCGAGAGGAACAAATCGTAGGCTTTTTTCGCGCGCTCGGAGTATTCGCCTTCCCCGACGCCTTTTACGTCCATGGTTTTGTGTTCGATGAAGGGGTTGAGGTAGTCGTCCACGTCCGGCGCAAGGAGGATCAACCGTTTTTTGGCGCGGGTGACGGCCACGAAGTCGATTCGGAGGGGTTCTTCCTCAAGTTCTTCGGTCGCGTCGATTCCCTTGTTTTTCAGGATGGCTTCCACCACGTTGTCCTGGAAGTCCGTTTTTCCCAGCGGTTTGGAGGGTAGGTAGATGACGGCATCGAATTCCAATCCCTTGGCCTTGTGCACCGTGGTGAGAGTAAGTTTTTGCTTTTGCCCGCTTTCGTCGGCCAGCAGGTCCGAGGATTTGAGGTAGGCGGTGACGTTTTCAAGATTGAGTTCGTCAAGCACCCGCAAGGCTTCGGCAAACGCGTTCTCCACGGTCATGGCGGCCAGCAGGTATTCCTTTCCGTAGGTTACCGCAACCGGATAGACCACTTCCTTGAACACCTTGCTTACTTCCTCAATGTTTTTGGCGGCTTCCCGCAGCTTTCGGTACCCCGGGCTTTTCGCGCATACGTCTTCCACGGTCAGCGTCTTTGATGCCGAGAGCGCAAAGGCGTCCGAAAGGGGGAGGGGGAAGAAGGGCGTGAACATGGCCGCGCGCAAGTCTTCCGGTTCGTCGCTGAAGAAGCTTCGCAGGAACCGTATGGCGTGTTCCTTCGCTGTTCCGGAGCCTCCGAAGAAGGTGGAAGAATGCAATATTCCCTGCGACTTGAGTTCTTTGGAGGCGCGCATGATTTGGCTGTTGGTGCGCGCGATGATGGCCGTTTCGAGGCCTTCGGAAAGCAGTTGTCTGGCAAGCTCGCATGCGGCAAGGTACAGCTTGTCTTTCTCAATGGAGTACGCCTCGGGTTTTTGGGCTGCGCTGGCGATCGGGTTTTTTAGCGCGTTGAGGTCGGCTTCGTGTTCGGGCCGGTTTTTTGTTTTGGATAGAAAGAGGGCTTTTGCGTAGTCGAGGATTTCGTTGCTGGAGCGGTAGTTGTCGCCGAGGATGAATTGGGTGGAGTCGCCGAATCTCTTGAAGTTGAGGATGGAGCCGCCCTGGAACCCGAAGATGGCCTGTTTCTTGTCGCCGACTGCGAAGAACGTTTTGCCGGACTTCAGCGCGATGGTGGCTTCGAGGTCGTTGACGTCCTGCAGCTCGTCCACGAGAACGTATGTGAATGCGCGGTGTTTTGGGAGGGCGAGGAACCGGAGGAGCATGTCCGCGTAATCGATTCCCTTTCCGCGCTTGGATTCCTCGTAGTATTGGTAGATGCTGAGGAAGTATTCGGCGAACTTGTCCAGCTCTTGTTTCGTGTAGCGTTCGGTTTCGGTGATCTGGGCTTTGACTTGTTCGAGGTGGATTTGGTCGGGGGTTATTCCGAAGCTTTTGAGGTAGCTGACGTGTCCTTCCATGCCGGGAACGATTTCCGTGAGAAGGTAGTTGTCGGAGTAGTTGAGCACCTCGTTTTCCTTGAGGTAGCGGTAGATGCAGTAGCGGAGGAGGTTGGACGAAACGATGTTTTCCTCGCCAATCGCGTTGAGGGCGTATTCGTGGAACGTGAATATGTTCAGGTCCGTCCACTCGACTTTCAGTTTCTTTCCTTCCAGGAGCTTGAGGATTCGCGTTTCCATCTCGTTGCGGGCCTTTTCAGTGAAGGTAAGGCAGAGGATGTCTTCGGGCTTTACTCCACTCTCAAGGAGTTTCAAATACTTGTAGGCGAGCAGCGTCGTCTTTCCGGTTCCGGGGTTGGCGGTGACGAGCACGTTGCCTGTGCTTTCAAGCACCCGTTTCTTTTCTTCGCTCAGTTCATTCATTGAAATCATTTCTTTCGGTGACTTGTCCGATTTGGTGACGTCGCTCAAATTGTTCCGATCCGTTCTGAGTGTCCAAACAGCGGAATTTTTCCTTTTGATTCAATCCGGCTGCTTGTGGCCTTTTGGGCACTATGTTTCGATTTGCGTGAAGCCGTCGTCGAATGTTTTGGAATCGAATCGGTTTTCAGGATAGTATTTTCGACATTGGGAACAATATTCTTTTCTCAGTTTTTCCATCGTCTTTGTTCTTTCTTTTTTGAGCGCCTTGATTTGCTTGTCGATTTTTTTCGGTTCGGTTAAACTTTTTATCTTTCTTCCATGCTCCAGGTGCTCTTCTCTTTCATTTTTTCCATCTCCCTTAATCCATTCGATAAAGCCAGGGTATTCATCAGATATTTTCTTTTTCTGAATTTCCGTCAATTCCATATTACCACCAAAATTTCTAATCTATCCTTTACCAACGTTCGACCAGCTCCCGCTCGCCAGCATCACATACCACCCGAACAGCACGTATGGGAGCGCGAACTTGCCCCTGCCCTTCTTCACGAGGCACTCCTTTTCCGCAAGCCTGTCAAGGTAGGAGCTCGCGTAGGGAAGCGATTTCTTGGTCAGCTTTGCCACTTCCGAAGTTGAAAGTTCGGGGAGGGAAGGCGCGCCGTTGGGCCATTTCTTCGAGCTTTCCCGGGCGATCACTTCCAATATTTCCTTCTCGACATCGCTGAGCAGCACGTACCGCTTCTGGAAAAGGCCGGATCCAGCCTTGTTCACCAACTCCTGACGGAACATTTGGAGGAATGGCTTGTCAATAGTCTTGTGGGCCTCCTGAGCTTTCTCAAAGAGCACATCACAGATGGCATTGAGGGCAAAGGGATTGCCGTCGCTCAGCACGTGGATCGCGGGGATTGCATCAGCAGAAACCTTCGTTTTCCCCCGCTTCTCCATGAGCTCGTGGACATAAGCGGCCGTTTCCTCTATTGTAAGGGGCTTCAGCTCCGTTTGCGGGAAGAAGCGCGCGATGGGGGAGTGCAGCTCCTCCACCTTCTTGTAGAAGTCGATCTTGCCGCCCAGCACGGCCACATAATTGCACTTGTCTTGGCCGAGCTTCTGGAACGTGTTCTTGAGGAAGGTGAGCGCGCCGTCAATGCGCTCCAAGCCCTCGGCCTCGTCGATCTGGATCACCACGACAGGAACCCCCACCTCCTTTAGCTGCCGCCAGAGCTCCTTTAGGTCGCCGTGGAGGTCGAGTTCGGGCTTTGCCTTGGCCTCCGGCTTCCTGAGCGACACCCCGATGTCCCGATATTTGACTTCTACTCTTTGGAAGAAGGCCAGCAGCCGGTTCTTGGCCTTCTCCTTGAGCGAGAGCACCCGCAGCTGCTTCTGCATGGCGTCGAGAATCGCAACGGAGAGGTAGCCCAGCGTCTTCACGCCCTCGTGAAGCTCGAGGCCCACCACCACGCACCCCTTCTGCATTGCGATGCGCTCGAATTCGGCCAACAGCGCGGTCTTGCCGATGCCCCGGTCTCCAATGACGGCCATGCTCCTGGGGTTGCCTCCCTTGGCGTTCTCCACCAGACGCTCGAAGGCCTTCTTCTCCTCCTTCCTGCCCACGAAATAGGCTGGGGGAGGACTCAAGTGGAAGGGGCTGACATTCATGGGCTAATTAGAAGTAAGCAAAGTTAAAAGTCTTTGTTTACTTTGATTATATTATTTGAAAGGGGTTTAAATGAAGAGATTGCAAATTGACATTAATCCTTCCAAACGAACAGTAAGCTTCAAAATTGAAAAAGGCAAGTATTCCGTTCCAAATGTTCTCCAAGCATCAATATATTTTAGCCTAATTTTCGCTCTTATTGTTTTTATCTTCGCGTTCTATTTGATGTATCTATATATCGATATCTATGCATTCTTGTTCATTGTTCTTCCTATTGGATACGTGGTACTGAAGAAGAGCGAAGTCTACCACGAAGTTCCTATAACGAAGGATGATCACCCAAGACTTTTCCGACTTCTTGAAAGCATTTCAACTGAAACAGGAGTTCCTATCCCGAATCAAGTGGTATTAACTCCTTTCGACGAAATTTCTGTAAGCGGGTTCATTAATAAGAAACTGAATATCGGGTTAATCAGTTTGAGGATTCTAAAGGAAAAAGAATTTCGAGCTATCTTGGCTCATGAATTCGCTCATTTCTACGGATATGATACGATTCTCGGCGGGTTTTTTGCCTATTTGGTGCGCTCAATCGAATCAACCAGAAATTTCTTTCTAAGGGTTCTTGAACATTCTCCTCATTTTGCCATCACATTATATGCATTACTTGGTGCAGCTGTATTTTGGATTTATTCAGGCATTTTTTCGGCCATTTTTTTCTTACATTCCAGACAAGTGGAAAAACGCGCTGATTTTATTGCGCGGCAGATTGCGGGCGACAATCCATTCTATCACGGGTTATTAGAGTATTCGGCGTATTCGATCTATTTCACTCAGCACGGATATCGCTGGATTTGGGAGCTTGCAAATCAACAACAGCAATTCACAAACGTATACGATTCATTTAACTTGCATTATCTGATGAAGATAAATTCTGATGAATTAAAGAAGCAAATACTCGAAAATGAAAAACGAGGTATTTTCGACTCTCACCCCCCACTCCGAGATCGATTATCACAAATTCCCCATTCTGACCAACGGGAGAAAGGTCTCTTTAGTGATTCAATTTTTCGAAACATCCATAAACTCGAAGAGGAATTCACCCCAATTCTTACAAAATACGTACATCAATTATTTTGGTCCGCAATAGTTGCGGATGCTCAAAAGCGAGAAGGCCGATGCAGGTACTGCCGTCAGCAATTTCAATATCTTAACGAGTTATTAGAACACGAAGCAACGCATAGTGAAACTAAGGAGGAATAAAATACAGTATATTTCCATTTACTTTTTTGTTCATATCTATGTGAACTTCTTGGATTGTAAAATCCGATACAAAGAACATAGTTTAAAGTCTCTGTTTATTTTGTTAATTTTCATATCTATGAAACGCATTTTTTCCAATTTCCTCAGTTTCATATCTATGAAACAAATTTCTAGGAACCCGCCTACTTTGGCGTTTTTCAGGCCTCCGGGATCACTTAGGCTTGCCCCTATGGCCCGAGAATGGCCTACAATAACACTACGCGGAAACGAGGGGGTGTTTTCCGGGCTTCTGCCACAAACAGCGATTCGATAGTTTTATATATATATGAAAAATGTACCATATTTATGAAACGAAAGAAGAAACGGGAGACAAAAGAATTCCAAGAAATCGGCGCTCCCCTGATCAGGTTTTTGAAGAAAAAAGGCTGGAAGGAGGACTTGAAAAAGAGATCGTCACACACCGGCGCGCATGGCTGGGATTTGGAATTCACGCACAAGGGACGGAGGTATGTGATTGAAATCATGGGAAAGCACAACCGCGAGCATGGCTCGTTTGTGCAGACGCTTGGGGAGCTCGTCTGGAGGGATTATACTCCAAAATCGAGAAAGCCCGTGTTCAAGGGAGACGCAATCAGGAGAACGTATTATCGGAGGATCGCTCTGGCTTTTTGGAAAGGCCACAAGGCAAAATATTTGAATAAGATTCGGAAGATGCCCACGAACTGGAGGAAAATCGGAAAGACCTTCAACTGCCGCTTCGTGTTCTTTGTCGATGACAGAACGGGGGAAGTCGACATGCTTAAGTGGAACCAGTGTCTAAGGGGATAGAATTGGCCTTCAACTACTTCGACTGGGAAGGCCCTGCGGCCAAGGAGAAAATGAAGCAGCTCACTGTCAAGGAGATCGCCAACTTCTTCTTCGACAACGAGACGCAAGCCTACCGCTTCAGCCGGGCGCTGCTATTGGTCAAGCAGAAGGGCGCCCTGAGGCTCCGGGATTGCCCCGAGGACCTGCCAACAGCCACATGGAAGCGCTACCTGGATTTCGGCGTACAGCTCGGGATGCTGAGCAACGAGACCGGCAAGTACGTGATGGCGAATCGCTTCACGCCCGCCCTTAAGAACTTTGCGGACTACTACGCTAAATGGGAGCGCGAAGGCACCGGAAACGAGGCTGTGGAAGAGATATTCCCCAACGCGAAGAAGGAAAAGGAGAAGTCAAGAAGAACGTCAATTTTGAAATAGATGATCAAATATGGCTATAAAAAATTTATGGACGCTGACCGTTGATGAAGCGTTGGTTGTTGATAAATTTAAAGACACGTTCAAAAAATCAGAGCATGAGGTATTTTTGCCTGCTAATGCTCAATTGAAAGATATTGACCTGATTTTTCTCAACCTAAAACGAACGAAAGCTCAAACAATTCAAGTCAAGGGAAGCCGCACTTATGAACCTAAGAAAAACGAGGTTGAAAAATTTGGAGAGGGAAGTGGCGCGTGGATAGTTCTTTCCCCGGAAACAGTTTTTAATCCACAAAATCACATCGATTTTTTCATTTTTGTCCTTCACAGTTTCGCAGACAATACTACGCGAAAGGAAATCAAAATCGACTACTTGATTATTCCATCCAAAGATATGATGAAAATTTGTAAGAAAAAGAAAGAACGTCAAGGCGGAAAATATCATTTCTTTATTTGGATAGACAACAAAAACAAGCGTTCATTCGAATTCAATAATAGAGGCGGAAAAACCATTCCCTTATCAAAATATCTGGATAATTGGAAATTCCTCGGGTAATCAAATGACCTTCATACTCTCCCTATCTCGTGGTTAAATGCGACGTGAACCAATCGAAGTTCCGGTCGAACCAGCCATCATGCAGTGGCTTAGGACTAGCGCCGGCTGGACCCACGCAGATGTAAGCAAAAAGTTGGGGCTTCTGGAAGAGTCGTACAACAAAATTGAAACTGGCGAAAAGAAACCCACTTTGAGACAAATTGAGATGCTTGCAAAGGCATTCCACCGACCAATTGCCGCGTTCCTTCTACCCTCGCCTGCGCAGGAGCCAAGTCTTCCACAGGATTTCAGACAAATTCCCAACGATAAGCGAGAATTTTCAAGAAAAATGCGGCGGGTATTCAGAAAAGCCCGCTGGCTTCAAGACTCCAGTAAGGAACTGATGACAAACCTAAGCTTGGGGCTTGACCCCTTAAGCTCAAAACACACTATTTCAGACGAACCTGCACAAATTGCGGCCAGTGAACGCTCGGCTTCCGGCATTACCCTAGAAACCCAGATTAAATGGAAAAACTCATACGAAGCATTTGCCAAATGGCGGGATTTCCTTGAAAGAAAGAACATTCGCACGTTCCAGGTAAGCATGCCGATTGAAGAAGCGCGCGGGTTTTCACTCGTCGATAAAAAGCCGTTTCTGGTTGTCGTTAATTCGGCTGACGACATCAACGCAAGAATCTTCACCCTATTCCATGAATACGGCCATATACTCCTTTCAGAGACGAGCGTGTGCATCCCCGAGCTAAGTTCATCAAAGGACTCGTCAAAAACTGCATCCGTAGAACGATGGTGCAACCGCTTTGCTGCCGAATTCATCCTTCCTTCGCAGGTAAAGGATTACTTGGTTGGAGCAAGCCAGTACGGCAGCCAACATGGGCTTGGAAAGATGCTTCACCGGGGTTCAACCCACCTCAAAGTAAGTAAATATGCCCTGTTAATCCGGATGAAGGAATTCGGCTTGGTTAAAGACACCCAAATGACGGAGTTTATTGAACAAGCCGGGAAGGCGATCAAAAAGAAGGGCGGGGGTGGAAAGGGGCTTACACAGCTAGACCGCTGCAAGCAGGAACGGGGAAGCAATTACGTTTCCTTGGTGCTTGAAAACCTCGACCGCGGGGCAATCAACACAAAAGACGCGCTAGGATACCTTTCAATCCAAATGAAATACCTGGATTCACTGCGAAGCCGGCAAAAAAGTGGAAAAAATGGCTGACGAAGCCGCCACCTACATCGCCGACACCAGCGCGCTTATCGAAATCCAGAGGAAATACCCGATTGATGTATTCAAGTCTCTCTGGACAAACTTGTCCGAGCTCGCCCAAAATGACAAGATTATTGCACCCAAACTCGTCTTCGAGGAAATAAACCGGTACGCGCGCGAAGACTACCTCAAGACATGGGCAACACAGCACAAGAAAATATTCAAGGACACCACCCCCGCGCACATACTCAAAGTCAAGGAAATACTCAAACAATTCCCCAAACTGATAGACGCCGCAAGTGAATACGAACAAGCCGACCCCTATGTCATCGCCTTGGCCTGCTGCACAGAACCACAAAGCAAGCTATTTGAAAACGTGCGCGTAGTAGTCACCGAGGAAAGCTTCACGAAAGAAAACAAAATTCCGTTCGTCTGCAACAAGTTAGGCATCCAATGCCTCAACACTCTGGCATTCTTCAGGCAAGAAGGATGGAAGTTTTAATTAAGTGAAAATTGTGGGAAAGGAAAAGGAACTCATCGCAATCGGGGCCATAACAGTAGGGCTTTGGCTACTTGGCGAACTGATAAAGAACGGAGGAAACGCCGACACATACCGTTGTCCTAATTGCGGGGGAATGATAATACCACACCAATCTGAATGCTCATGGTGTCGAACAAAAATTTTCTGGAAGGTAAACTAATATGGTATCCCTTTCAAACCGATTAATTCCACCACAATGTGAAAACATGGATGACTGGGTTACGATGTGGTCTGCCATAATGGCAATCGTATCATTTTTCATGGCCATTGTAAGCGTAGTATTAATTCCACAAGTAAAGGATTTCTTTGTGCTGATGCTTTCAATATCAGGAAGTTTTTGTTTTGGCAGAATAACAGCAACAATTCAACCAAAACGACAGCGGAGAATAAAAAAAAGGTAACAAAGTTATTTCCCTACCGACTCTTCAACAATTTTTCGCTCTTCCTCAGTCAAACCATACAAATCATAGACAAGGGAATCAATCTTTCTATCAGTATCCGCAATCTCCTTTTCCAAACGAGCTGACTCGTCAGTTGACTTGCCTTCAAAGTCAAGCAATCGCTCATTCAATGAAAGCATTTTCTCAGCAAGCCTTTCCAACTCCGGAGATTTGGCCTTTGCAATAGGCACATTACCGAAATACTTCCAAATAAGCTGGTAGCCACCTTGGATTTCTGTGCAAGTGTTTGAAATTAGAAACCATCCGAGTTTAGAGTTAAGGATAGCTAGTAATTTGAAATCTATTATCGGAAAAAAGAAATTGGAGTCATTAATGATATAGCCAGTTCTATCAATACTGAAACGGGGATGCGTGGTAATTTTACCGTATATCAGTTTTGGTTTTTCAAATTCTTTATAATACGCAATTGTATCTTGAATTTCATACCATTTGTAATCTCCGGGTTTTCTACCCACCGTTTGAGTAGTATTCTTTTTTGGAGTAAGTTCAACTTTGAATTTTTCTAAATACCGTTTAATTGCGGGGTATTCATCAATATCGATACCCCGTCTTGTGAAAATTAAATATTTTCCTTTAGAAGCAATTGAATATCTTCGAACTTCATTTCCAGTTAAAAAGGGGGGAAGAATTTTCTCGCTGTTAGAGTCTTCTCGAATAAGCCGGTTCCTCGTTTGTTCGTCTATAACAAAGGCTGCATTCAGACCCGTTAGTACCCCTCGAAAAATGTTTTCCCCAACATAATCCTTTAACGGAGTGCTTGCCCTCTTTATTTTTTCAGTAAAGTTTGAACTGGCTTTGTTTTGGAAATTCCAAGAAGTTACATCTAGTACGCGTTGGTCAACAGTAAAACTGTTTTTTTGGATATAACGCTCTAGGCTATCGAAAGTCAATGTTTTTGGTTGACAAATCCTGATTTTCGAATTAGGTTTAGTGAGTTTGCGAACAATGATAATACATGGATAGGTGGTCGCGTCCTGAAAAACCTTCAAGTCTCCGAAGTCAATGAATTGCTCGATGTAGAACTTGCTTAAGAACTTGCGAAGATTCAAACCATATCCTGCCTTGAGCCATTTGTTTGACACAATCATGCCAAAATAACCGCCATTCTTTAACAACTTCAATTCTCTTTCGAAGAAATAGACAAATAGGTCGGCCGTACCAGCGAAAACCTCGTAATTTTGTTGAAGAAAAGGCTTTATCGGTAAAAACTCCTCTTGACGAACATATGGAGGATTTCCGATTATGACATCAAATCCTCCGTTTTGAACAATGTCCTGAAATTCATTTTTCCAATCAAATGCACGTGTGTCTTCCGCAAAGCTCTGGTCAACCAATGAATTGCCACATTTGACATTATCCCTCAGGTCGGGCAGAAGGTGTCTGGTTTCGGCAGCTTTCAGCAACAGGTTTAGCTGAGCAATTTCAACAGCCTTGGGGTCAAGGTCGACGCCGTGGATGTTGTTCCGTAGGATTTTAGTCTTGCGCGTGATTTTAGCGACGTCAGATTCCATGTCCAAGGTCGATTGCGCGTAATTCTTATCGTGGGTTCGATAGTAGTCGTCGAGCACGTCAAATGCCTTGAGGAGGAAGGAGCCGGAGCCGCAGGCCATGTCCAGGACTTTGATTTCATCAACTTCAGCCGGCTTCTTGCTCTTTAGCAGCTCGCCCAGTGTGTTGCGGACGATGTAATCGACGATGTAGGTTGGGGTGTAGTAGATGCCTTGTTCTTTCCTGTGTGCTTCCTTGCTTTCGACCTTAGCTCGTTTGTCAGTTTTCCGTAGGATGTGACTAAGGTATTGCTCGTAGATGTTGCCGAGCACATCGGCGTCGATGGCTGAAAAATCAAAGTTGATTAACCCGTCCAGGCTTTGGTAGAGGCCTTCGAGAACTGAAATCAATGTCTCGTTGTCAATTTCGAGGGTTTCACATAAATGCCGCTGGGTCAAGTCGGCAGGGTTGAATGTAAAGAGCTTGCTATTGTATGTCTTGTCGAAACGGAGATAGACTTCATTGAGCGCGTGGGTGAGTTGGCCACGCTTGCGGTCAGCGTATTCCCGGACAAGGGGGGCAAGCGTAGGGGGCTCGATGTTGCGGTCTTCGGTAGTGCGGATGAATATGAGGCGATCGATGATGCGTTGAACAGCCTCGTCAACTTCCTCCTGGGAAAGATTCTTCTTGGGGTTATTCTTGACTATGTTCTTGGAGAGTAGTTCACGGTAATACATGAGTTCGGAAAGAAGCTGGTCGCCGACCTTGGTTTTCTTGAGCTTCTTGCCCCATGACTCCGCGCTTTTGTCAAGCAATTCTTCCAAGAAGCCTTGTTTGGAAAGCAGCCACAGTTTGGGGAATTCTTCCAAATACTGGTTGTAGTTGAGGATGATGAACCGTGCATCGGATATAGTTTTTTCCTTTACTTCTGCGTTATAGATTGCCAGCGACTCGAAGTTTGTCAAAACCGCCCAGGTCGTGTTCTTATGAAAGGCATAGCTGATGGCTTGCGCGGCATCCTTGGCTTCGTCTATTCCCTTGTTGATGGCTTTTGCTTCAAGGAAGAACTTTGGGATTCCGTTCATGCGGAAGGAATAGTCAACCCGGCCTTTGGAGACGCGGTCCTCGTTAGTAACCTCGTCGGGCGAATGGCGGTTTTCAACGTCCCAGCCAAGCGCGCGGAAGAGGGGTGTGATGAAGTCTTTTTTCGTGTTCTCTTCATTGTAGCCCTTGAGCTTGCCGCTTGAATTCACTTGATTGAATTTCTCGACAAGAATTTGGACTTCCTTCTTGGCGTTTTCGTAATCAGTTTGTGGCAATTAAAGACCCTATTCAAAGACCAGATTTATGTTTATAAAATGGGGTGGAACTCCACTTCCGTTTGAAAGGTGATTTGACTGCACCGCCTTTGCATTATACGCTGCATTCACGGGGCCTTGAGCTTCCATTCCATGACATTCAGTCATTATTGAACAAAGCGGTCCAAGCATCCCGTTTCTTAGATAATTTCAAGTAGATTGAGGAGAGGCCATCCCAGCCGAGTTTCTTCGCATTCATATTGATTTCTATGGGGCTAGGTTTTCCTTGTTCATGAGTCCGTTCCCGGTATTTTAGATTGCATCCCCAACAGGCGGTAACGTAATTTTGCTCGTTATCCTCGCCACCCTTTGAAAATGGCGTGACATGATCGACAGACGCCCATCGCATTTGGAAGAGAGGAAGCATAGAACCAGTTTTGCCGTTAGGATGATAGTATCCGTGGCCCGGGCTGAGCTCATTAAGCAATTTCAGCGTAGGGGCGAAGAATACAGCCTCTCCGCAGTACCGGCAGCTCCAACCATCTCGCGCCCATATTTTCAATTGCAATGATTTCGGAATGTTTTTTCTCATCGAGAACTGACCTTATCTTTATACGCCGCATGCGCCGGCGCAGTAAGCACCCATTCCAAGGCGTTCTTCTGTCCCTTCTGCGAGCTCACCAGCCGCTTTCCCTTGAGCTTCTCGAGGACCCGGAGCACGAAGTGGTCGCTACGCACAACCTCGTCGGCATCATGTGCGTTGAGCAAGCCTCGTCGTACTCTTGGTAGAGGTAGGCAAGGATTTGCTCGGCGACGCGCGTCTCGGTGGCCGGGACAGCTTGGACATATGAACCAACCAACAGCACAGATAATAACTACTAATTCATTAAGATATATCATGGGCAAAGTTAAGCGCTCAAAGCTTAGAACCCCGGATTTTAGCTTGGTTTTTGCAAGTACCCGGGACGGTTTCCTGATGGGTAGTGAAGGGTCAAACAAGCACATTACGTTCATATCCAAAGATGGCAAATTGAGTGTGCATGAAACAAGCAACCTCCCGGGTGGTGTTGGGAAAAGGCGGAACATCCTTCCAACATCCGACCAATCAATAGTTGCAAGCTACCTTGTCGATGTGTTGCGCCCATATCTAACAGCTGAAAATGTTTATGCTGGCCAAGAGTTTCTCATACCGAGACGGGAATTCTTGGAACGGTTTCTTCCTCCACCGGAAGTAGTAAAGGGCACATCAGTCACAACTCTTGGCCCGTTGGTGGATATGCTAAAACATGCTAAAGAAGGTAAATATACGCTGCATGAAATGTTTGAACGGATTAACCACGATGAACTGGTTAAACGAAATATCCATGAAGCCTATACGCCAGAATTCAAGTCGCTTTTGGTTTTCAATGGAGTGGCGTTCTTCGTCGATTACCAGGAGTTTACGGAAAAAATGATGAAAAGCAAGCTTGCCGAAGCTCTTGGCGCTAAGTCCCTTGTAGATGAAAAGAAAAAATCAATGACACAACCCTAATACATCATTTTAGCAATTCCTAAATCGAGACCGCAAACTTCAAACGGTTTTCGCAGCTGCGGCTAGATACCGACCAGGGAAGTTAATTGTCGGCAGGTTAAAGAAGAGGTTAAAGATATATTTTAGGAGAGAATATGGCAAAGCAAAGCATAAAGCATTGGATCAGAACAGTTACGGCGGGTCTGCTTTTCACTTTAGGCGCGTATTTTGTCATGCTCGCAACTGGCGGCATAAAACCATCGCCAGACGTAATTTCTTTTCTAATAGTAAATCTGACTGCACAAACAACTTCTATCATTTTACAAAATAATATGTTCTTGTTTGTATTTGGCGTTATTTTTCTCCTTCTAGGGTTGCGCGTTTATGAAGACTAGCCACACCAAAACTGAGAAACAAATCCATTTGGTTACAAAGGAAAAATTATGGTGGGAAGTAACCTCTGCAATTTTTTCGATGGATCGAGGGATATTTGCAATTATTCTGGGCGTTGTTTCATTTTTTATTATTGGGGGCGATCTGCTTACAAAAATTAGTTTTTTTGTTGGTAGCTATCTTTTCATCGCATTTCTTCTTTTTATCCGAACGCTTTTTGTACAAACCTATGAGAATTTTGAAACGATTGAAAAATATCTTAACGAGAAAAAGTAGAAGTAGAGTAAACACTAATTGCGGAATGAAAAAGAAGTGAGTATATGGAACCAATGTCGGATGCGGAAATAGCGCAACAAATTAACGAGACTAGGCAGTTTTTTGAAAGGATGGGACGCAACTTTCCATGGGTAATTACTACTGAAGACGCACTCCCCGAAACTCTAAAACGGCCCGAGATTCTTAAGACGCTTATTGCAAGCGGAATTTTAACACAAATAACTTCGAACGGTAGAGAATGCTATATTCTTGGTTCTAACGGTGCAATGCTTTCAAGCGCATGGAAAACAGAAGCCTTAACCGTTCAAATGGCAAAATTCACGATAATAGTCGTCGTTTTAACGGTAATACAAGCGATGTTTCTACTCCTACAAGTTTCAAAGGAATTTCATTGGTTTGGTCTATAGGCAAAGCTGTTAGCACAAACTGGATGCAGATTTCATAATAATCAAACAACAGCCACATAGGTACATCGGCAGAAGCCGCGTGTTTTCTGGTGAAGAGGACGGCTGCAGGCTCTCGACGGAACTGGAAGCTTTTGAAGAGCTTCTTCTAATGGGAAAACTTTTCCTTCGAGTTTTTTGCATTGGGGGCAGCTATCTCGTGCGCTTAAAATCTGCACGTCTTGAACGAGCCCTGCCGCTAAGTATCGGTGAAGCCCCCATTTTGCCGATTGTTGCCGAATAGTAAATGCGTCTTTTCCTTCTTTATCCAGAAGAAGTGCCATCGAATAGTATACAGATGACAGCTTTTGATAGTTTTTTTCATGAGAACACTCTAGAATAGAGTCATTCAGAACACTCCAAGCAACATCTCCCGGAGACGGCTCTTTTTTGAATTTGAGTTGAAGCTCAGACTTCGCTTCCGAATATGCCTTGGCGGGGATTTGTATGTTGGTTAGAAACCGAATCGCGGTATTCTCTGATAAATTGGAAGCCATAGGAACCAGATAAGCGGTAATTTATGATATGGTTGCCCGTCCAATTTCCTCCTACTGCTGTTTCTCTATAACGCCATTATTCGAAAATTCAGCGAGAAACATGGCCGGTTAGCAATCCTTTGTAAATCATTCCGATTATACAAGCTAATGCAAATCCTGCAACAAAGTAATTTCCAAAAATCTGTTCCATTACTTTTGCATTGGTAACAAAGAGTAATATTGCAATCACTATGGATACTCCAATCAACGATAAGGCGAATTCCAATATGCCCATGAACTACGTATCTATTTCTTCGTATATATAACTTTTTATTCAGAGTTCAAAGCTGCAGACTGCACCTATAGCCCCTATCCTGCGTTATTTTCATAAATACCGATGATACTCGAGCTTCAAACGGCTTCCTGAGCTGCGCCTGTAGATCGACCATGATGCGCAGGAATTTTCCGAACTGATCTATTACCCAGAGTGTGTTAGAGGGGAAGTGGGGCTTCCGACAACTCTATCCGTTGCGCGTATTCGAAGAAGGTTATCTTGAATCGATCGAAGAAGCCTTCCCTTCCGAGAATGACGGGATAATCGCTGTATTCTGGCTTGTCTTCAATGATGATGGAACAGGGGACTTGCATCCGAAACCGCTTATGCTCTCCGCGCCCGGAAAAGGCCAAGTTCAGCTCGGAACGGAGGACTTCGACTTTTCCTCCCAACCCGAATACGGGCTCGGTCTTCCACGGCTTTGAAGGAAGCAAACCGAGCACTTGCGCCTGTTGGAGGAAAATCGTGGAATAGTCCGCGCCCGAATCCACTAACGCTAAGGTCTCAAATTCTCCGTCTGGGCCTCGTAGCATGACTGGAATAAGCGGCATTTTCCGTGAAAACGAGCCGTCGGCGCGAGGCTTGACCTTGTAATCAAAGTGCAGGGTCACAAAAGAAACACTGGGAAAGGCTAGAGAATGAAAACTTTGTTGGTTGTAACTGGGGCTAAAAATGGTATTTTGGAGGGGAATTTTTTCTTGGCCTTGGCGTAGACATCGGCAAAGCTCTTACCGCTGGACACTATTTTCTTATCCACGATGGCCACCCACTGACCGATGTACTTCTCTTGGTCGATTTCAGAAAATGCGGAACAATTCCCATCCATTCATGACCACCTTGAGCGTAGTCGGAAAAGAAACGCCAGCCTGTAGTTGCCCAACCCCGAAGGATGCGGGCAAACACGGGGATGCAATACTAAACAATAGGAAAATAGATGTTTTTTAATGTTTGGAGTAGACGTTCATTTTCCAGTATTTAAAGGCCGACAGACTGGGTTATATCGATATGATATTCAAATCAGCCATTTTTTCTGAACTTGGCCGCCTAATCCGCTCCTGCAGATCGATCTTAATGCGCACGAATTTTTCAGGCTCGTCATTGGCAAGTACTGTTTTGTTATTCTTGGCATAATACGAAAACGATTCCGTTGAACACCGAACGGGCAGTCCATAAAAACCGATAATGGTACGTTTTTTCGTGGATCTGGGCATGAAAACGTACCGGCCTGCGCCTAGACCCTATCTGAGTGCAGGAGGGAGTAAGCGCAGCCGGATCACTCGTAAACCCGTTTGCGTTTGTCCAGCCACGCGAATTCGACTGTGCTGCCCCGTATTTTGAATATTATTCGGTGGCTCTCAAAGCGTTCGCTTAGGTAGTTAGCCAGCGGCGCATGCAGCGGCTTTCCCATCTCGGGATTTCGGAGGATTTTCTCGATCCGCTTGAAAACCAATTCCTTTTGCCGCCGATCCAGTTTCTTTAACTGGCCGAGGAACCGGTGGCTGAACGCCGAAAAGTAGATAGGCATTTCAGAGCTTCAACTCCTTGCGGAGCTGCTTGAGGGAAAGCTTTCGAGTCCTGCCTTTTTCCACGTCCTCAACTGCCGCCCAGAACTCCGGGTTCGCGTAAAGTTTCATATCCTCCGCATGCTCCAAGTATTCCTCGCGCAAGCGAAGCGCCTCTCGTCGCATCAGATGGACGGCGTTCTTCTTCAATGCCGGAACGTACATGGTATTCCACCGAAAACGTTTTGCGCCTGAGAACTTATTAACCGTTGCGGAAGGACGTTTCCAAGGAAGCGTGTTTTACTTGCTATTAAATGCGATTGTTCGTCGCCGGATGCTTCTTTGGTTTGGAAAAGGCCGCGTCAGGACCAGGGAAGCCGGCTTCAATGTCATGAGAACGTAACTCGCCAAGGTTTTTTAGCCTTGGACGAAATTCCGTTCGATGATTCCAAATCAGGCAGCCTATAACTGGCAGGGATGGTACGTTTTTTCGTGGATCTGGGCATGAAAACGTACCGGCCTGCACCTAGACGTGGTCTCAGTGCAGGGGGGAGTGCGCGAAGACGTAGTCTAATCGCATTCCTTTTTTGTTCTGAATTCCTCGCGAAGACTATTCTCCGAAAACCAATGCGCAATCTTTATATAGTAGAACGTATTATTAATGTGCGTTGGGTGAGCATATGAATGTGAGTTTAGGGCCGCCATATGAGGCCTTGATGAAACGGCTTATTGAGAAGGGTTATGCCGGTAACCAGACCGAATTAATTCGCCAGGCGTTGATGGCGTATGAGCGGAAGGTGGACGAGGAAGAGGTACTGCTCGTGCGCAAAGGGGTAGATCATGAAATGAGGCTCGTGGAAAGCGGGCAGATGAAAACCATACCTTTCGACAAAATCAAGGCAAAATATTCGAAGTGAATCCCGTGCGCGTCCTTTTTACGGAGCATGCTGAAACGGATCTGAAGGAGCTAGAAACATCTCTTCGAAAATACTTCCTGAAACACGTGGAAAAAATCAGCCTTCAGCTTCCACGAAGGCACATGCGTTTCGGCGTTCCTTTTTTCGTTGAAGAAGTGACGAGACAATCCCGACTGGTATACGAAGTAAAAGAAGACACGCTTTACATCATACGCTGCTTTGCCACGCACAAGGAGTATGAGAAGTGGTACGCCTCTTTCAAGTAAGCGGGCACTTCCAGCCCAAGTCTGAGTGCAGGGGGGAGTAAGCGCAGTCTTGGGCTGAAAGCAGAGTTTCGTTGACCTATCGAAACGG